>Ga0256901_1001553_pt1 | contig 11417 bp, 15 predicted proteins | sample MC6MC0689MT_FD_190200 | JGI IMG/M metagenome (GOLD analysis project Ga0256901, IMG submission 190200) | Metatranscriptome of enriched soil aggregate microbial communities from Iowa State University, Ames, United States - MC6-MC0689-MT... | ecosystem: Environmental > Terrestrial > Soil >... | reverse complement strand
CTATTGAGGCCGTCCGTTTCATTGCATATAATGAAGGTACTGCCCTTAGGGGAGATCGTTAAGGGAGGCCGCGATGAACGAGACCGCATTTGACGAACCATTATTTGCAAGCTTGAAGCCGGGTTTAACCTCGTTCTGTTACCGAATGCTAGGCTCCATAGACGATGCGGATGATGCCGTTCAGGAGACGAGTATTCGGGTCTGGCAGAGCTGGAGCACGTTCAGACAGGATTCCTCGTTCAAAACTTGGGTCTATCGGATTGCCTCCAACCTCTGCCTGGACAAGCTGAGACAATCCAAACGCCGCGCGCTTCCCGTTGATTTGTTTGATCCGGCCGTCGCCATCGTCGAGCCGCGCGACACGCTGCCGGATTCTGCCTGGATCTGGCCGTCTCCCGACTTTGGGGGCAATCCGGAGGATAGGCTCGTCCGCAGAGAGACCCTTCAACTGTGCTTCATCGCTCTCCTGCAGAACTTGCCTCCGCGACAGCGCGCGGTACTCATTTTGAAGGATGTATTTGAATGGTCCTCCAAGCAGATCGCGGAAACGTTGGCGATGTCGCCGGCAGCGGTGAACAGCGCCTTACAAAGAGCCCGGGAGACGATGGACCGGGCGCAGCTTCGCTCGGATGAGCTCAGCAGCATGGACGTTCAACCGGAGCAGCAGCTGCTGTCCCGGTATGTGGAGGCCTTCGAGCAATTCGATATTGCTGCGCTTGTCGCGTTGTTCCACGAGGAAGGCTGCATGTCGATGCCGCCCTTCGAGATGTGGGTCCGCGGCAAGGAAGATTTGTCTGCTTTCTTTGCGCTTACTCGGTGGCATTGCGAAGGTTCGCGACTTGTGCCTATTACGGTGAATGGCGGTTATCCGGCGTTGGCCCAGTATATGCCGGACAAAGAGGGCTCCGGCCTGGTACCCTGGGGCATCCACGTCATCGAAACCAAAGAAAATCAAATTCTGCACGTTCAAAATTTCATTCATACGCCATTATTTTCGCGATTTGGGCTGCCTGAACGAATTGACCGATGAATTTCGTCATTGGCTTACGTCTATATTATTGAGAATAACCAAACGACGATTATCATGAGAGAGGTGTCTATTTAAAATGGAAACGAATCAACCGACGAAAGTAACCGTGCAAGCCGTTATTCAAGCCCCTGTCGAGAAGGTATGGCGCTATTGGACCGAGCCGGATCACATCACGAAGTGGAATCAAGCGTCCGAGGACTGGCATGCGCCGAGAGCCGAAAACGATCTGCGGGTCGGCGGCAAGTTTCTGACACGAATGGAAGCGAAGGATGGCAGCATGGGCTTTGATTTTGGCGGCGTCTACGATGTCGTGAATCGGCATGAGGCGATCGGCTACACCATGGAAGACGGAAGAAGAGTGGATATTGCTTTCGTCGATCAAGGGAATGAGACGAAGGTCATTGAAACGTTCGACGCGGAAAGCTCCAATCCCGTCGAGTTCCAGCAAGCAGGCTGGCAAGCGATCATGGACAATTTCAAAGCCTATACCGAACAAAACTAATCATCGCGAAGAAGACGCCGGGGAAGATGCCCGGCGTCTTTCTTTTTGAACCTAGTATGAGCATGCTCACCGCTAGGTTTAACCTTGAACCGCATCGATGTTCATGCAGTTAATAGCCCACAGATGGCCGTCCAAGTCCACGAAGCCCCAATGATACATGACCCCATGATTTTCAGGTTCAGCGTGTAATTTTCCGCCTAAGGAGACCGCGGTATTCACGATTTCATCGACCTTTTCCCGGCTCTCAAAGGCCAATGCGATCGTCATCTGCGCATACTTGCTCGTATCGACGGATTCCCTCTCCGTGAGCGTATTAAAGAAAGTTTGACTGATCAGCATGACCTGAAGGTTGTCGCCGATCACGATGGCTGCCGAATTCTCGTTATCGGGGAATTGGGGGTTGAGCTCGAATCCGAGCCCGGTGAAGAACGCTTTCGATTGTTCTACGTTTTTTACAGGCAGGTTGAAGCTTGTGAATGCGGACGTTAATGCCATTTTCAAAACACCTCTTCGTCAAATTAGTTTGTGTTCATTTTTGCCTTCGTTTATATAGACGACAGCTGATCCGGAAATTCATCGGTCTCATGGATTTGGATTTAGAGTAGACCACGTTTTCATGAATATGCGATAATTGTAATTATTTAACGCCAATAACTATAACCCATGAATTGAAGGGATGAGCTATTTGAAAAAGAGACTATTCATTTTGACGTGTATTTTCATGATGCTTAGTAACATAACAATTGCAGGAGCTAATGAAACCATTCCTAATCCTATTGAACCTGAGTTCTCTTACGCCAGTGACTTTAGTGAAGAGGGAGTTGCAATGGTTGCCACTGGTGGAGAATGGAGTCTACAGCTTTGGTACAATGTTAAAGGTGCAAAATATGGCTTTATTGATAGGTCTGGTAAATTTATCGTTGAACCACAGTATGATTGGGCGACTGCATTCGTTGAGGGTTTTGGGAGGGTCGAAAAAGAGAAGAAAATTGGGTTTGTAGACATAACCGGCAGAGAGATTGTAAAACCGCAATATGATTGGGTAGATGATTTTAGCGAAGGCATGGCTGCAGTGGAAAAGAACGATAAGTGGGGCTTTGTTGATAAAACGGGAAAAGAAATGGTAACACCTCGATATAACAGAGTTGATTCTTTCAAAAACGGAATAGCAAAGGTGTACAAAAATAACAAAGTGGGATTCATTAATAAAACCGGAAAAGAAATTGTTACCCCACAATATGGGTCGATTGAACCTTTCGCTGGCGGAATGGCTGCAGTTTATAAAAATGGGAAATGGGGATTTATCGACCAAACAGGAAAAGAGATTATAAAACCTCAATATAACAGTGTGGGTAGTGTTGGTCGTCCTGAGGCTACCTATTTCATAGAAGGATTGGCTCTGGTAGCCAATGATCAAAGCGATCGAAATCCTTTATTTATTGATAAAACGGGTAAGGTGCTCCTGAAGACTCGTTATGATTATGCGTTTGATTTTAGTAATGGATTGGCTTTGTTTAGTAAGGGCTCGAAAATTGGATTTATCGATAAAAAAGGAAAAGAAGTCATTAAGCCTCAATTTACTGACGCTCAATCTTTCAATGAAGGTATGGCCGCAATTATGAATAAAGAGAGAAAATGGGGTTTTATCGATAAAACTGGAAAAGTAATCGTAAAGCCTCAATACGATAACGTATTTGATTTTCAAGACGGAATCGCAATTGTTCAGAACGGTTTAAAGCGGGGTCTCATTGATAAAACCGGAAAAGTAATCTTGAAGCCCATATACGAAAAAATTAAGCTATTGGATGGAGGCTTGATCATGGTTCAACAATCTGGAAAATGTGGCCTTGCAAACAGGAGCGGATCTGTAATTGTTAAACCTAAATATGATGATATAAAGACTTTTAGCGAAGGACTTGCTGCCGTTGAATTAAAGGAGAAATGGGGATTTATAAACAAAAACGGAGAAATAATAATACCCCCACAGTATGCTGTTGTAAATGATTTTAAAAATGGTTTTGCATTGGTTCAAAGAGAGCAATGGAAGTACCATTTTATCTCAAATCCACTGCTCAAACCTAATAAATCATGACATACCAAAAAAAAGACTATGACCATTCTGGTTATAGTCTTTTTGATGTCCGCCCAGCATGGGCGTACGGTTGTCACTGTATATGTCGGATGTCAAGAATGTTTACCGATTCCCGATATTTCATTAAGCTAACGGGCAGGATAACGTGGGATAATATGGTATTATAAAGGAGGTCGTGAGCGGTCAGGGGTAGCCCCGCCCCTACCTACCGATTCGGAGGTGGCTAGAAATTATGAAAATTCGCATTTCGATGATATTCATTTTGGCGTGTTTAGTTACTTCAATTTTTTTTAATATTTATCAATATAAGAATAAAGAAGTAATGGATCAGCATACCGCACAAATTGATAGAAGCTACGTTATCGAATTATCTCGATCCGCTGCTTCAATAAGAGATAATGATATTGAACTAGCACTAGAACACGCTCTGCAAGCTGATGCTTTGTTAAAGTTCACTTCATATTTTGCAAAGAATAATATTCACGTATCTTATTCATCTATATTGGTTACGTATTTGAGAAATAAAGTCCTTAAAAACGAAAAGATTGGAAACACGAATGATCTATTTATCGCACTTAATGAACTTACAAAACATCCAACTAGCGATGAATATATTGACAAACTAATTATGGTATTGCAAACATAATTATTACTCTCTAGATAGTTTAAGTTTTTCCAAGAAGAACTTGTAGAAAAAGCGGGCTTTCATTTTACGGATATCGGAAGTGTTGAACGCGGTCCGACTCGCCATTGTATGATTCATCATGTGAACGAATGAGGTTGGAAGGGTTCATTAAGCTAACGGAGAACTTTAGTTCAATCATGAGACAACGGCAGCCGGCTACGGGATCGGTTGTCGTTGTTCGTTAAGTAACGGGCAGGATGCTACCATCGTAATATCAAGAAAAGGAGAATTGTTATGAATTTTAAACTTATTGATATGAATGGGGTACCTGTAATTTCACTGCCGACAGGTTTTGGGTTGTTAGAAGCCTTTATCGGAACAAATCTTCAAGATAAAGATGAAAAAGGTATTTGGTTGATTGATTCCATTGATGATGTACTAAGTGGTAAAGTAACCAACAGTACCATAGGTGATGTGAAATACCATGTGATCGAGCTAAGCAAAACAACTGTGAAGATAATCGATCCGTATTCCGACGAAGGAATGTACTGTGAGCTGCCTTTAGACACCTTTAGAAGCATAATTCTCAATTGGCTCAAACAGAAGGATAAATACTACGGACTACTCTAACGGGAAACAAAAGTCCAATTGTGAGACAACGATAGCCGGCCACAGGAGCGGCTATCGTTGTTCGTTAAGCTAACTGGCAGTTTAAGTTGGTATAATTTGTACGTAATAGGGATGAGGTGATCGTTTATATAGAGAATACAATAATTTTATGTGGCAATTGTGATGAAAAAATTGTTGAGTCATTCTCTATGTCAAATGGCACCAAAATCAACCGTCTGACGGTGCGTACTTCCCCACGTCCGGCTCGAATGCCGCTCCGCTCGCCAGGTCCAGTTCCACATGGGTGGTTCCGCGATTGTCGGTCAGCACAATCATTCGCGACCCGACGATGGGAACGCGATCGGCGCTGGTGCGCATGTGCGCTGAGACGACAAGAGGGGTACTGTCGACGATATAATTTACCTCCACCGTGAACATTGGTAAATTAAAGAGCCAGCTATTAGTAAAGTTCACGGCGGTCAACGTCCCGGGGCATGACAAACCCTCTACTCGAAGTCGCTCGATGTCCGCCTGACGCCGTCGGGCGTGGGCGATTGAGCCGGGCAACCGCAGGAGCGTAATGGCGGCCCAGAGGGCGAAGCTAGCTCCGACGACGGCGCCGAGCTCTGGCGGGATCGTCGGCGATGTCGCAATGGCCCCGAGGTCAAAGGGGCGCGGTAGGTCGCTTGTCAGCATCCAGATCAGGAGGATTCCCGCGATTGCTGCAAGTCCTCCTGTCACCGACAGCGTCGCGAACAGGCCGGCCACCCTGGTCTGTCCGAACTGCTCAATCGATCGCGAGTACAATCCGCCGGTCGTACCGATCGCGACGAGCAGCAGTAAAACGGCGACGCCTACTGTGATCGGATGACCGAGGAACATGCTGATCGCCTGTGTCGGCGCCATTCCAAGCAATGCGCCGAACGGCACGGAGCCTGTCAGCGCCCATAGTGCCGCGGCTGTGAACAGCTGCGGCATCAAGGGAGCCGCGCGTCCGACGCGATGTCCCGGCAGGAGCATAGTCATCCGTCCGTTCTTATCCGTGGTGGAGAACAGCGGCAGCGGCTCGATATGTTCTTGCTGCCTCTGCTTCGGTTGATCCTCCGCAGCATCCCTCATTGGCATCTCCCTCCAGTTCAACTTCCTTGTACTCAGCGATGCACATCTTCACACTCAATATTTCCTATCTATATTTTACCACTATAAGATTGTCCGCTGTAAATATCCTAAGTCGACATCATTTCAAAATGAGGAGAGAATCCCTGTAGCTGTTAGTTATGTGACCAAGCGCAAAGCCCGCAGCGAAAATGAAAAAGAGGATAGAGTGCAGAACGAAAGATGCAGCGAAGAAATAGAGGCAGGGAAATACGGCCATCGGAACTGGAATGCCAAGCATTGGGGCTAACAGACGAGCATAGCTTCTATCACTGCGGAGATACATGAACCAGCCACTATAATAGAAGAGAAGCGCGGCCAGCATGACGATCAGTGATATCGTTTCATAGCTTCGTTCGGCACGCATCGAATAAAACAAAGGAACGACCATGATGCCGAACCTACCAATCGCTTCGCAAGTATTAAGGAAGAGGTTGGTGGTCCGACGGGCCGGCGGGCTCGTTGGCGGAAAGCGCACAAAAACGAGATTGGGCAATAGAATCATCAACGGGATAAGAAGACTGACCGGATGAAGCATGCGGACACCTCCTTTGTATGATCGTGTCATTATACAACATTCGGAAGGAATTATCCGTGACTAATGATGCAGAAACTTCAACGCAAAGGAAATTTAATGATACCTAGGTATATAAGGAAAGATAGTACCTGTAAAAATCAACATGCAAACAATACTCTCATACTTAATGAAGTACATCCGGGAGGGGGGAATAAAATGTACCCCGCAGAACCCGGTTCTATATACTTATTACCGGAAAAAATTTTTACTTCGAAGTGGGCTGTTGGGGATCTCTTGAAGTAATAACAAAAGTAAAAGTACGCTCCATCCATGAGATTTATATACCGATCGGATGCCAGGAATGTATACCGATTTCCGATATTTCATTAAGCTAACGGACTGGATAGATTGATACTTACATGGGTAAAATAAACCAAAAAATAATGGAGAGGATACTTCCCATGTGGTGGAGATGTTTTATTTTGATTTGGGTAATAGGGGGAATCAACTTTCCAGTATTGGATTGTGTTGAGGCTTACAGCAAAGAGTCACCAACTAAGTATCATGTCGAAATTCAACGTCAATGCTTAGAAGAAGTTCTTATTTTCGAGCTTCGCCCTAAGATCATGAGCGTACTTAGGAAGGAATATGGTGATTATGTTTTCGATAATGCTCATATTTTACCGATGAGGAAATCGGATTCTTATCCTCTACAAGAGTTCGTACTTGAAGGAAGAGTTACGACACAAGATTCTACCGCAGATATAGTTCAATTTACTTTCAAAGTTAATATAGGTAGATATACAGTGAGCGGTTTTCATGTTATCGGTAAAGAATAAGAATAAGTGCCTATTATTTATTGAATTAATGGGTAAAGAAAGTTGAATAAGGAAACTGCGGCAGCCGATTGTAGTCGGTTGCCGTTTTCATTAAGGTCCCTCGGGCAGGATTGCGCAATTTAGCCTAGAATACATATCTAATTATAGTTGGGAGGGAAATGCATGGGCCCGGGGCTAAAAGTTGTTGAGTACGACCCCTGTTGGATTCGGACATTCGAAGAGATAAGGGAATTCGTGCTCCCAGTATTGAGTGACCTAATAATCACAATTGAGCACGTTGGTAGTACATCGGTCCCAGGGCTAGCAGCAAAACCCATTGTCGATATGGATGTAGTGGTCTCTACGCAAGAAGATGTGTTCACGGCTATACAAAGACTCGCCACTCTGGGCTACGTCCATGAAGGTGATTTAGGGGCTAAAGGACGAGAGGCTTTTATTCCTCCTGTCAATGTCGTGTGGCATCACCTGTACGTATGTACCGTGGACAATACTGAATATAAGCGTCATATCCTTTTTCGAGATTATTTGAGAAGTCATCTCGAAGACGCCAAAAGATACAGTAACTTGAAATTGGAACTCGCCGAACGATTTAATAACAACCGTATGGCATACACAAATGCTAAGAGCGGTTTTGTGACAGAGATACTCCAACGAGCTGGTTGGAAATGATGTTCGTTTAGAGCCTATACTAGTACGCTAAATCGTTACGTATCGAAAGAGTGGGGGTATATTGTCGAGAATTAATGACACAAATGTACCCCCGTAATAAGAGATTGACACAATACTTCCCTCACATACGGAGTTCTCTTCCCACTGATCAGCGACAAGAATTGGTTTTAGAGCTAAGGGTAGGATATGAAGGACCTTGTATAACCGAGAATGGTTCTATTAAAGGAAAAAATCTGTAATATGGGAAGTGTATATAAAAATTTATGGAGGTGAATCCAGGTGGCATTAGATTGTTACTTTAAGGACAGAGCTGGATTAATAGTTTATCACTACCCGATCAATGATTCATTACATAAAAGTATTTTTAGCAGGAATTTTCAAGCAATTGGGTTTCCTATATTAGCTAGACTTAAAGATTATTATAATGACCATATCATTTCAGTGGATGAAATCCCAATCATTATCAATGAATTACAGACATTAAAGCCGCAGATGCCCGAACAACTACAAAATAATATAGCTGAATTAATAGATCTGCTAAGTGACGTTCGGATATACAAAATTGAATGCTTCTGCGATTAATAGCTTCTACAAAATTAAAAAACAACTTTAAATCAGTATTTTGTAACAAGTCGCGTAAAATTGCGGCTTTTTTGTTTTATGAAGAACTTGATCCCATTCCCGTTTTGTGACAAGAACATTGTCCCATTCCCGACGGATGATCAACAGAGTGGGGGAAGGGTGATTATGCTAATGGGCAGGTCAGTGCCAATATATGGTACAATTATAATGATCCTATTCATTCTTTCGAAGGGGCTTATTATGAACATTGTGTGTGCTACAAAAGATGATCTGAGCGGCTGGTTGGATCTGGCTGCTGAAGTTGAATACTTATTTGGTCCAATGGTAAGCGATCCAAATTTTATTCAGGCTATAGTGAAGAATATTAACCGAAGCAGTGCATTCTGCGTAAGGGAAAATGATGGGGCTCCAGGGTCTTGTTTACTTGGTGGAATATTATTCTCGTCAGTAGGTGAATCAAGCTACAAGATTGGGTGGCTAGCAGTTTCCAACCGAGCTAGAAATAGAGGCATAGCAACTGAACTACTGAAATATGTAGTGAAACGGGTTAATGTCCCATCAGAAATATCAGTTACTACATTCGGTGATGATATCCCAGATGGACAGCCAGCAAGACGGTTATATCAAAAGTTCGGATTTGTACCTCAAGAAGAACAAATTCCGAATGGTCCTGAAGGCGGTAGTCGTCAAAAATTCAAACTTTTGCAACGAGCTTAAGGTATAGGGAAACTTTAGTTCAAAGATCCATGGAGGTAGTTTTCCACCCGGCAGCTCTTTTTTCGTTAAGCTAAATGGCAGGATAACGAAGCGATGTCTATAATTAAACTTTATCTTTTTCGGGAGTATTCACTGTTACATATAGAAATAAATAGAATAAATGGGGTAACGTAATGTACCATCAACCAATTGCCTTACGTTCAGTCTTAGATCCAAAATATTTGGAGTATAGTTTGAGTAGACAATATGATATCGGACAATGGAGTGAATGTTTGTACTGGCTGCGAGGATTAAATGATACTTACAGGGTGCGGACTTCTAATGGATTTTACATACTTCGTGTTTACCGCCTTGGAATTAACGAAAGTGATGTTTCGTATGAGTTATCAATACTAACTCAATTAAAAATTATCCTTAGTTCCATGAACACAAAAGTGTCGGAACCAATAGCTAAAAGAGACAACAGCTTGTACACCGTTCTGAATGCTCCAGAAGGGAAAAGGATTGCAGTAATCTTTCGCTATATCGATGGCACGGAAAACGTGCTTAATGAAGAGGAATCATGCTTTGCCTTTGGTAAATCTGCTGCTGAATTGCACTCAGCAATGGATCAAGTTATTCTAAACAACCAACACCGATACGACTTGAACACTAATTTTCTCATCAGTCAACCATTGGAACGTATTGTAAACTACATTGGTGAGAAAAATAAGGCAGCACCATTTTTACATCAATTTGCGAATGCCTTGAATGAACGTATCATTGCTGCTACTAAACAAGGTTTGGATTGGGGTCTATGTCACGGAGATATGCATGGAAATAATAATGCATTCCAAGAAGGTAATCATTTTACTCATTACGACTTTGAATGGTCGGCGAAAGGATGGCGTGCCTATGATTTGGCACAAATTCGGGGTAGAAAACGCCAATTAGTCGATAGAAAAGAGCCGCTATGGAATGCTTTAATCTCGGGTTATCGATCCGTCAGAGACTTCTCCACTCAAGATGAATCGGCGATTGAATTGTTTATGATAGCTCGTCGGTTTTGGGTGATGGGTCTTGAAGTCTCTTTTATCCCTAATGATTTTGGAATTCTTGATTATTCAGAAGATTGGGTCGAAGGTTTTATTAATGAATTTCGTATGTACAATATTATTTAATATATAATCAGTATAAACACACTATTCATTCAACTAACGGGAATAGTGGAAAAACTAAGTGCATCGAGCTTTTTAGAAGTGTTGGAACGACAAGCAAAGTCGGGAGAAACTCCACCTAGTAAAGACGAAGCTAATTGTCTATTTGAAATCAAAGATCCCAATAGTCTCACAGAAGTAATCCAACAAATCAAGCAAATCTCGGTCAATTGAAGCATTTGGCATTTCGGGATTGAACTAACTGGGGAACGATAGCACAATGATGCAGGGTTGCCGGCATAATCGGCAGCCCGTTTAGCTATCGGGCAGTTTTCGTTGATGTATTCAGTTCCCTTTCCTGGACAAAATAAATTCTGATTAGTTCATTAAGGTAAAGGCAGGGGAAAAGCTTTGAGGGCTCTAATTTGCTTTATGATCCTAATTTCAGTATTTGGAACCCAATCTTCATACTGTAAAGCAGTTGGTAAAACACCACTTGAGGACTCAAGGGAGCTGCAACTTCAAGATATGCTTGTTTTACTTTTACTGCCACATATGCAAGAGAAGCTTGCTGAGGTATACTCAGATGTATTTTCAGTACCAGGATCACCAGATATTTATCCTTATTTTGTTGATGTGAAGCACACTGAAAGGGTTAATGGTTTCCGTGGGTTTGACTTTTTAATCACACTTGATGTGCATCCAACAGTCGGCCCACATATTCCTGTCGGTGAAGATATATTTACATATCGGATCTCGCCAATTGGAATTGAGCTTAAGAAATTTGAACATCTTAAAGGTCCAAATAAGAATGATTTTCCCACTAGTCATGCATCAAACCTAACATGAAAAAAATGATCTCCATAATTACCTGTATAAGGAATATTATGATTGTTTTCTCGTAGCCAAACGCATTAAAGCTCCTTTATTGTAGAAATGACGCG
>Ga0256901_1001550_pt1 | contig 11436 bp, 10 predicted proteins | sample MC6MC0689MT_FD_190200 | JGI IMG/M metagenome (GOLD analysis project Ga0256901, IMG submission 190200) | Metatranscriptome of enriched soil aggregate microbial communities from Iowa State University, Ames, United States - MC6-MC0689-MT... | ecosystem: Environmental > Terrestrial > Soil >... | reverse complement strand
GTTGACATTACATTTTGACCCCAACAAATTAGGGCAAGATTTTCTCAATCTCCCTGAAAACAATTTATTAAGCAAGCTACTAACAGCTTCAAAGGTTGGATTGCAACTAGAAGGACGAACAAAAACGCGTGCGATAAGGAAACTCAAGAAGCTAGAAAGCTGTGAATGCTACGAACAGCTACCTTTGTTACTACTGCTAATAAATGAAATCAGCGCAAGCCAAGATATTCCCCAGAGCTACGAAAATGAGGATATCAAACCCTTTAAGAAAATAGACGAAACTCGTTTGAGCAGGATCTACTTATACACCATGGACAATTTTTACAAAGACATTAAGCTAAGTGACATTGCAGGCATAGTATACATGGTTCCGAATGCTTTTTGCCACTATTTTAAGTCTCGTACAGGAAGAAGCTATTTTGACTTTCTCATTGAAGTCAGAATCGAACATGCCTGTAAACTATTGCGTGACGGAAATGAGAGTGTTTCTGCCATCTCTACGAGCTCAGGATTTAACAATCTATCAAACTTCAACCGCTATTTTAAACAGCAAACCGGAAAATCTCCGATTGCCTATCGGCAGGAACATCGACAATAAGTAGTATTGTCATAAATAGTTTACTCTAGACATCCATCGGCAAATCAAAATAAGGATTGCAACGGAAAAACGAACTAAATCTCATCAGAAAGCCTGGAGGTTTGTTCTTCCCTCCAGGCTTTCTTATATAAAAATACGACAGCTATTTCGTTGAATTGTTTCCAAATAACTTATACGGGCTTATTTTAAGAGGATAAATTCACTATTCTAGGATAATTTCTAGTTCATCAAATTATTTTAGACAAAAATTTAGCACCATCTGATCAAGGGGTAAAGGAACTATTTTGAAAATATCTGGTTCATTCTCTGCCCTGTACAACGAATGTAAGCAGAATACTTGCAAGATATAGCTTAGGTTTATATATTTGCGACATCAAAAGAAATCCTAATGCGGAAGTGGCGTAATTGGTAGCCGCACCAGACTTAGGATCTGGCGCCGCAAGGCGTGGGGGTTCGAGTCCCTTCTTCCGCACTGAAATCCTCATGAGTTTAAGATCTCAGGAGGATTTTTTTATTTTAAAATATCCTAGAACTATCCGAGCTCCCCCAATAGCCGTAGTCTATGTCTTATTCGACCAGATATTTTGAGGTACCATAACACCTGGAGCGCAAACAATTACACAAATAATTCATGATATTAGGATTAAACGGGTGCCCAAAACATAGAAATGCCACTAGGCGAACAGTTTTTCGCTGAATTATTTGCATCCTTTCAGGATAAATTCGACATCGCTTAGATGATCCACTTTGAAGGAAATAAAAAAATGGGAGCTTAAGGAAGCTCTTCAAACAAACCAGCTAAATATATACTGTCTATTACTCTATTTCCTGCAAATATATCGCTTGTGGGGAATGGAGTACCAGTTGCTTCGTACCTATTTCGGGATTTAAGATGTCGTCAGACTTTTCTCTGGGCTGTTCCATCAATAAAACCAATATTCTGCAGGCCAAAGAAGATCGGATATGGCGTTCGGCGATGGAGATCTACAAGTCTGAAACTTCTGATGAATATTTTATCGAACGAAGTGGTGGTGATCATCACAAATATTTCGGGAAGGTAACAGCATATTCAGACTATGTCTTTATCATAATGAACAGCAATACATTTATCCGCCAGCGGCATTTTATTTCAAGAATAAAAGACATCAATGAAAAGCTTAAAAACCCAGAATATAAGCTCTTTGAATTACATTTTATAAGTACATGTATCAGCTTTAATCAGGAACCAATTGCACTATTTGAGATCTTTCAAAAAGCAGAAAGAAAGACGTTTATCTCCGATTCAATCAGCTTCCCAATTGACAGCGATGAAATTCCTCAATCTATTTTAAGGCAGCTTGAAGATACAGACGCAAACAGAATAGATTACAGATAGGTATTAGGAGGGATTCTCGGGTACAAGTTTTTGAACTTTTTGAAACTGCACTAATTAACGTTTGTATCAAAATTGACATACCAATATATTTTGATATCTAGAAGGTAAAGCCTTAAATTAATGTTCAATACCCTTCTAAAAAAATCAGCATGGAAAATTCCATGCTGATTTTTTTTCAGTTATCAATCGCTGCGAGTGTTAGCTCTACAGACTCAAAATTATTGTTATAATTTAAGCTGACCAGTCGAATGGTTTTGTACAGGGGTCGCACTCAAATTTTAATACCTTACCTAGGCTCTTTGCTTTTTTACCTTTTTTCACAAACACATAAGCTAGGTCTAAATATTCTTCAACTTCCTTTCCACTTTCATCTCTACCTTTTAATATGACAGAATAATATTTTCCTTCACTATCTTTTTTATAAAACACCTCGTTAACGGTAACTTTTTTCGGTGTTTCATTATCACAACAGCTGCACCACAAAACAACAACTGCTTCCTTCTTGAGATATCCAACGGCTTTCTCTGCCTGCACCTGTGTTAATGCAGAAAGTTGATCTGCTTTTGAAAAAAAAGCGGTGCAGAGCAATACAAAAAGTAAAATGGTCTTTTTCATCTATTTAAATTTGTTTTTTTAATTGTGTAGAAAGTTTTCAATTTTTAAAGAATAAGTTAAGCAAATACTATGCCCTTTAATAGTAAAAACTCTTACCCTCTCCCACAAATTAAATATGCATTATTATAATTATTTTTCCCAAACCAAAGCACTCGCTCCGAGAATGGCTGCATCTGCTTCCTCCAGTTCACTGAAAACCAATTTCACCTTATTTCTAAATAAGGGAAAAAGATTTCTTTCCATGTGCAATTTCGCAGGTTTTAAAATAAAATCACCAGCTTTAATTACACCACCAAACAGCAGAATGGCTTCCGGAGAGGAGAACATCACAAAATTTGCCAATGCTTCACCCAGTTTCTGACCAGTATACCTAAAGACTTCAATGGCAATGGGGTCACCTTTTTCCGCACATTCATGAACAGTTTTGGAATTGATGGCATCTTCGGGGTATTGATTCAGCATTGACTCCGGAAATTCAGCTCTCATTTTCTTCGCAGTAATTGTGATTCCCGTTGCAGAAGCATAGGCTTCCAAACTTCCCTCAGAACCTGTGCTCCAATGCTTTCTTCCTCCCGGTTTGACGATCGTATGTCCCAGTTCTCCAGCAAACCCATCATGTCCATAAATAAGCTTTCCTCCAGCAACAATGCCGCTTCCTACACCTGTTCCTAAAGTGATCATAATAAAATCCTTCATTCCTCGTGCTGCCCCAAAAAGCATTTCACCATATGCTGCGGCATTCGCATCGTTGGTTATTGTACAGGGAATATTGAATTTGGCAGTCATTAAATCACCAAATCGAATCACGCCTTTCCAGGGAAGATTGGGGGCATGGTCTATTGTCCCAGTATAATAATTTGCATCAGGAGCACCAACTCCAATTCCATCAAAATTCTCTTCACCGCCAAACATTTCGATGAGAGGATAAGCTTTCTCATACAAAGCATCTATAAACTCTTCAACATGCTCATAATCATCCGTCCTTATGCTTCCTTTTTCAAGAACTTCACCCCGATGATTGACTACTCCGAATTTCGTATTAGTACCTCCGATATCTATTCCCAGCGCTACACGTTTTGATAAATCTATTAATGACATTATTATTCTTTGTTTCTAAGTTTTAAAATTATAAAAAAGATAGCATTTTATAGTGAATTAAACAAGGGATTAGTGTACCAGTTTGGATACTGACTGTGCAACAATACAATACAACCATGATCTATTTAAACCGATATTGCAATGACAGCCTGCAATAACGATGTTAGTTCAATTATTGAAGATCATGAGCCCGATTTTACCCGTTCGAATTTGATCAGGTAAAAATCGGGCTCATGTGAAGATCGTGCTTCATGTCTTTAGTTCGTATTTTCTGCATAGTATAGATCTGAAAAGATCTTTGTTAGTTTAGAAGGATCTTCTCGCCAAGTATTATACATCCCTTGTCCCATCTCATCAGGTACAATGTCGAGTTTACCCTCGGCTATATATTCCAATATCTTTAGAGCTATACTATCCGGATCCGGCATATCCCAATCACTTCCTTTGTTCATATCAGTATCAATTGCCCCTGGATTTACAGCATAAACAGCAATTCCTTCTCTTGCCAATTCGATTCTGACAGATTGTGTTGCAGAGAAGAGGGCTGCTTTTGAAGCAGCATATCCGGCAATAGTTGGTAAAGGTGAATAAGCTGCAATTGAAACAATATTGATCATTTTCGATGGTTTATTTTTTATCAGAATAGGTGCAAACGCGCGCATCATCTTTATTGTTCCAAAATAATTTACCTTCATATCGTTATCCATTCCCAATAGGTCGCCTTCCAAAATATTTCCTGCACTTAAAACTCCAGCATTATTGATGAGGATTTCAGTATCCTGCGTGGCTTCGGCAACCATTGCGATTTGCTTATCCTCCGTAATATCCAAGGTCAATGTTACAACCCGATCATCATCAAATATTGGCATTGCACTCAAATCCCTACAGGTAGCATAAATCTTTCTTGCTCCATTGTTTAGTAAAGCTTTTACGAGTGCCCGGCCTATTCCCCTGTTAGCTCCTGTAATCAGGATAACCTTATCTTTAAAAATCTGCATATCACTTGATTTATTAGTTAATACAAATTTATTTGGTTAGCTAAAAAGATAAAATCCGAAACTTGCTACATTTGTCATTCTTCACTTTGAAGTCAATAAAAATTCCTCCCAGAAAAATCTATCATTAAAGATTACAGCACTGATTTTGGTCATTTGCATTTTGTGACCCTATTTTTTAATAGTCCAAACCTGCGTTTTTTTATCATATTGACCTGCTTTATCATTTTGCTTCAATTCCGTTAGTTTATAATCTCTGCAGGGATCACCTTCATCAATTTTAGCTATATAGCTTATTCTGTCTATTACACCGGGTTTGAGTTGTATATAAAACGTTCCATTTTCCATTTTTTCTAAATTAACGGCAATAAACTTTTGCGCTCTGTTTATCGTAAAAGAAAGGGAAATATGTTGGTCGTTTGGCGCTATTTTATATATTTCGATTCCTTCTACAGGATAAAGTGGGCTGTCACTAAATATTAAATCCTTTCCATTTTCATTTAGGTAATTAATGTTACACACCATCGGAATATAAATCTCGGCACAGAATACGTTATCGTCATTGCTTTTACAAGCTCCAAGGGTAATAAAAAGCATGGATAGGACGAATAATTTTAAATATTTTTTCATAATTTATCTACTTGATTAGCATAATATCAAACGCCAATCCTCGTTGATTCGCTACATCATGAAGTAACTGACAGATTGCCTATTCAATAAGGGTAGCTTTTTTAGAATGGATCAGGTGGCACATCCGGAATAGTCTTCGTTATGAAAAAAATAAAATAATAGAGCCGCAGCTTAGTAGCTATTAGCTTCTAATCCCATGTGTAGGATCGGATATTTTTTACCTTGTCCGTCCAATGCGGATCTTTTAAGAACTTTAAATCCCATATGCTTGTAGAAATTCACGGCTTGGATATTTTGTTCATTTACATCTACGTTAGTCACTTCTAAATGTTTTATTGCATGATAAATGAGTTGTTTTCCAATTCCTTTACCACGAAAATCATTGTGAATAAATAACATTTCAAGGTTCTCTCCAGAAATCCCCATAAACGCAACTAATACCCCATTTTCCTCATACCCCAACAACGTAACATGTTCAAAATAGGTTGGAATTTGCGCCTTATAATAATTAAAATCCTCCTCTTTCAGAAAATCATGTGTATTCAACACAGCACTCTCCCATATTAGAATCAGATTTCGATAATCACTCGTTTCAATTTTTCTAATCATACCTGTAAATTTTGAAGGGCAAAGGCCAGATTTTATTTGTGCAATATACCGCCCAAGTAAAAAAGCAACCCGAACGTTTATTATAATTTAAAATAAAATTTTATAGAATAAAATTACAATTATAGCTATATTTCCTAAAATAAATTATTTCTATGGCAAGATCCACAATATTCTTTCATAAAAAAACTTTATTTTTTAGCTTTTTAACATTTGTTTTTAGCCTAAACACATTTGCGCAACAAGTATCCAAAAACTATTATACCAAGCTGTCTGAGGGGTGAAACTTATGAAAGTCCCAGCGAACAAGCAAATATCCTAACGACCGTTACCTAGGGTTCTAAAGTGACCTTCAATAATTCGGATGCAGAAAAGTTGACCATGCTAGACAATTCCGTGGTCGTAAATGGAGCAAGAACTTTTTGGATGAAAGCAACACATAATAATGTCAGTCTACATTCTTCGCTAGGGCAACTTACACCTGTAGAATTTTTAATGAAATATGGAAAACAGGAGAATTTCCCAACATTCCAACGAGATAATAACAATAAATTCGATTGGAATTATTTAGTTTTGAATATAGCTAGTTAGGGTGAGAATACATCTGCACTCAAAAAAATGACACTTGGTTATCTGACATTAATTCTATATTTTGAAATATGATAAACCTGAATTACACTATTTTTCCCTTTCTCATCGGTATTTTAGCATACTTTAGCCCAGTAATGGGGAAAGCTCAAATGATATCTTTTTATCAGGTTACACCAGTTGAGATCCCAGGCTATTTTACAAAGACAATATTCCCATTCAATCCAACATTTATGAAGGGGAATAGGGTAAAAAGTGTAACCCTCAAAAGTCAAGAAAATGGAATTTCCAATCATTATACATTTGATTCCAACGGTCTTCTGGAGAACATAACCATGAGCCGATACAATCAAGAAAAAATAGATACTGTTTTTTATACCGCATATCACTATCAGAAAAATGGACTTGTTACTAGAGAAGCAAGGATTGATTATCATAGTGGCATCGTAACAATAAAGGTATATGGATATGATGAAAAGAAACGAATTGACAATATCAGAATCTTTTCGTTGAACGCACAAATAACCAATAGAACACAAAATAATGATTGGATGGGAGAACCAGTTCCTGGTTTGGATCAAATCATTCTCAAAGGATCATGGCCTGATGAAAATCTGTTAAATAACATGATCAATGAAAATAAGTTTTCCTCCTGGCGGTATCGTTACTTTACAGAAAACAATTTTGAAGCAGAGGAACGTACGGAATTCTTCGATTTTGTAAAAAATGGAGGTGGTCAAGATACCTGCCACCAAAAGATAACATATTATTATTTTAATAATCATCCTATTGTTCAATTTCTCCATTCTGGTTGCGCGGCTAAGACCATCCCCTCCGAACAATACGAATTTAAAGATGGGCTGCTATTAGCAATCAATGAAACCGATGCTAGTGTTGAGCCTAGAAGTGAAAAATATACCTATGACAACAACAAAAATCTGATATTGATGCAAAATAGCTGGAATGGGCAAAAAGTAAGTGAACTGATCATGACCTATAATAAAAAAGGTTTTCTAACAACAATACAACGAAAATCTGAAACGGCTAAAATGGCTCATTATTTTGAAGATCGTAGCCTCGATCTGAATTACACCTTCTTTTGAAAACTTGCACCGATATTCTGGGAATTCTATTTATCGAATTGTAAAAGGGATATCACGGATTGTAAATAGATAAGATTTAATTTTATAGTAGTCATTAATTTTAGGCCTATAAAGGCTGATGCTATTTGTTCAGCCCATTAAACCTTAGGCAAAATGACAACAGCAAACAACGTTCAGACAATTGCAGAAAAAGTTAAATCCTTCGCAATGGGATTTATTGGCGCATTTTTTTTTGCTCTAGGAGTCAGTTATTTTAGTGAGCAATCATCTTATAGAATCCCAAGAATATTACTTCCTGTTTATGAATTTTTAGGAAATATAGGGTTAGCAATCGGTTTACTTATATTGGGAGGTATACTTTTATATAGTGCTTACATCAAATTTAAAAAATACGGTGGCAGACCGGTTATCATGCTGATTGTTCTACCCCTGTTTACACTACTAGCTTTTGGTTTAAATACATTCTTCAACAATAATCAGTCTGGCAAAAAAGGGTACAGTGCGCAAAATAGACAAGCGACAGAACAGGTAGGAAATGCAAATCGTCCCGAGTTAAACAATGAGAAAGCAGAAAAATATTTGGATAAACTGGAAAACCTATTCGCTGAAATGACCAAGGCTAAAGAGGGTGCTGATGAAAATAGGTTTAAGCTCTTGGAGACACAGTTTTTAGATCTGGGTACTGAATTAGCTATTATTATCCCAGAAATGGCTAAAACAGATCAATATCCAAGCTTCATACAGTATAACGCCTATGTATCAAACAAGATCCATAAGATGCGAATGAACTAACAGACTCCTAGCATAGTGATTGAAACGAATAATATTTCCAACAAAAGTTATAGCGCTTTCAGTTTAAGATATACATTTTCCTATGCTCACGACAAGGATGAGAGAAATGATAAATACAGGGATCTCACATTAAAATTAGAACCAGTGTAGGATCTTTTTCGCTAGATGGGATTGAACGACAGATAGACCATGAATTGATCATTGATTAAAACAATACATAAACAAAACCTTCATGCTCTTATAAGCACCAACAGCTATGAAAATCAACTGAAGGTCCTTTCTGACCAATAGAAAACAGACACTTTCACAAAAAAAGGTTTTCAAACGGGGAGAATGAAAACCTTTAAATAACCAATTATAAACCTAAATTATGATAGTACAAATATAAAGATCTAAAATCATAAAAACAAAAATATCTACTATTTTAGTAGATATTTTTTTCTTTCTGTTTTCATTCATTTACACGCATGCTGTTTTCGAGCTAAAAAGAACAAAAAAGCTACGACAGACAGAATAAACGGTTTACATTAAAATATTATTTTCAGCAACAATAGGTTGTGGTAGCGAAGTCTCATCCAACATATCACGCATATCAATTTCGATCATTCGGCTAATTTGCGTAATCGGTATATCATTGGCACTACCTTCAAATGGGTTGACTGAGCTCTCTCCTATGGTATCCAAAACATGAAATGCCCATGCTACGATTGTAGAAAACAAAACATTAAGCCAAATGCTATATCCTTCCAGAAACGTCCCCTCGCCCAATTTATCATACTCCCGGAGCAAACCAAAAGGCAATAATAAAATAAACACAAACATCAGATAAGTCGTAACCGATGCGAAATTGCGGGGATAAGGAAAGTTTTTGATACGCTCGGCTTTTCCCTGATCATCGATCAGCCTGATGATCCCCTGTTGCAGCTCCAACCATTGAATATCATTGATATGCCCCTCTTTTTTTAGGGCTGCAACTTGTTCCGACTGTAATGCCAACAATTGGGTTGCCCTATTCTTTTTGGACAGAATATAAGTGAGTTCCTTTTCTTCCAGGTAGCCCCCCAACACTTCCTCCAACTTGCCATCCCATTCAGGAATACGATAATGTGTACGCAGAAATTCTTGATTGCTCTTACGGCTGGTATTTTCCCAATTACGTGGTTCCCTAAGTTGGTATCGCAATGCGGTAAGCCAGGCAAAGTGCCGGTAGAACACTTGTTTTACAATCGGATCCTGCTTTCCACCGGCTGTATCACGTACCAGAAATGCAAAATTACGACTGTCGTTAATCACGCTGCCATAGATCTGCCTCGCTTCCCAAATACGTCCATAACTCGCATTATTTTTAAATCCGACAATGAAAGCCAACCCTGTTCCCAACAGGGCAAGGGGTTGCCAGGGTAATGCAAGAAAATGCCAGCCAAAATAATATAAAGCGGTAGGGACTGTAGCTATTAAAAGTATCCACAAGGTATCGCGGAAAGTCCATTTGAAAAATTCCTGGGGACTGTATCTTCTTCCAGTATGCATAGTCTATTTGATAATATGTTCTCTTGAAAATACGAAATATTATGCATTAATCAACTGTCATTCATTAAGATCCACTGTCCTTCTACAGCATACTTTATTGAATACAGTTGTACCCGATTCAAGTATTATGATCTATCCGTATAACAGTATAGACGGTTGAAACAACCAATTGTCCCTGTCTTTTTCTTTCGTCCGATAGGATTATTCAGCTGTAAACAGGAACAGCTCGATGCTTGACCGGTATATATTGATCTTATCATGTTATAAACTCAATCCCAGTGTAAACGCGACACCTTTTGATTGTAAGTCCACGTTCCCATATCCTATTCCCGTTAGAGGTATCTTAACAAAAGGTTTTATGCCTATATTGATCTTGTTGCTGATTTTCTTTTCAACCGATATCGAAAAGTCTGCTACACCAAAAATATGCTGGTTCTCTCCATTGACCTCATAGCTTACACTTTTTTTATCTCCGTAACTGCTTTTGGCTTCATAGACTGCACCCTTTTTGCCTCCAGAACTCGCTTCACCTTCATAGTCAAATGTATATTTTTCCTTTAGCATAAAATAACTGGACAGACCAGCACTGACATTAAACTTTACCTTTTTACTTTTCAATACCGTATAATTTGCTGTCAGGGGGACATCGATCACATCACATACGGCACTGACCTGGCTAGGCAACTGTGTCAGTTGTGGTGGATTCGAAGGAGAATAAAAGCTGTATGCTGACTTATAATTCTTCTTGGCATAGATAGCGCCAACAGAAACACTCAACCCTTTAATTAGTGGATAGGAATAAGCCAAACCAAGGTTCTGACTTAAGGAAGATTTACCAGCACCTTTTACACTCGTTAGATCAGGTCCTGCCAGAAGTGTTAACACCGACGGTTCTCTTTTTGGCACACTGGGCTCCTCAATCTGCTTCTGATTATACAACGCTGCTAACCGATCTCCTGTTGTTTCAACCGGATCTATGGATAAGTTAAAACGTGGTAGTTTCCCAACTTTAAATTTCATTTTCGGAACTGTAAAATCGGTTTTTGTATCGATCCGCCGCATGATACCATGATTTGTTTCTGGGAGCGCTGCTATCGTATTATTTTGTATCAGCTCCCCACCAGTTTTTTCCCCCAGACTAAAATCAATATCTTCTTTCAAGCCGGATTTTATATTTTCCGTTTTTGCCAGAGGTGTTATCCGTGAAAGATCATGCTGAATAATAGTATCCCCTACCTGCTTCTCAGATTTATTTATAGCAGCGGATTGACCAGAATTATCCATTTTTTTGCTTTCTACTGGTAGATCCTTATTCCAAATAAAAAAAAGAGCGAGAACTGCGGCTGCTGCCGTAGATAATGCTATAAGGAAATACAATGTTGACTTTCTTTTATTTCGATCATTGTTCAATCGAGACTCCATCTCCTCCCAATGCGATTCATTAAAGTCAAAATTGGCTTCATCGAGACCTTCTCTAAAGATCTCATCAATCTTGTTCTTGTCCTT
>Ga0256901_1001548_pt1 | contig 11440 bp, 4 predicted proteins | sample MC6MC0689MT_FD_190200 | JGI IMG/M metagenome (GOLD analysis project Ga0256901, IMG submission 190200) | Metatranscriptome of enriched soil aggregate microbial communities from Iowa State University, Ames, United States - MC6-MC0689-MT... | ecosystem: Environmental > Terrestrial > Soil >... | reverse complement strand
GTTCTATATAAGTTATATGGTACAGGGGAAGAAACTTAGAAAAAGATGGCAAGGGTAATATCAATTTGATAAACTTGGAATAAAAAAGTAATAATACATGAATTGTGGCTTTTATCTTGATTCAACAAATGTTTACTGTGCGAAAGCGTAGCGACAGCAACAAATGTTTTTGTACCGAAAGCGAAGCGTCAGGTACAAAATACTTCCACCTCTTTAGGAGGTGGGAAGAATGCGATTTTTTATTCACGCCTGCTGAATCAAGATAAAGCCCCTAGCAGATGTCACGGATTTTGAATAGGAGCTTTTCGAGCGAGCCAATTACGTTGGAGCGTAATTGATTTAATAGAATTCATTCTTGGTAAAGCAGTTTAGGAGAGGTTCTTTCATGATTTTTAGCATTGAGCTTATTTTGATGATGATTTCGATCATCATGATGGGAATTATTTTGTTTACCCTATATCGATTTAGGAAAGTGCAAGGGGTTACTTATCTTATAGGCTTGGTTGTATGCCGAATAGTTTTCGCCAGTAGTGTCATTTTGGAAAAAAGTAGTTATTTATTAGTGGAAAAGGTTATTTTTCGTAATATACAACAGACATCACTTTGCATGATGGTCCCGCTCTTTATATTGTTCGTCTACAGATTATTAAGTCATCAGAAAGAGAAAAAAATTCAATGGAAGATTCCCCTTTTTTCGATATTTATCATCTGGATATTGTTAATATGGTTTGATCCGTATTTGCATATTGTTTACTATACGAATGAGTTAGTCGATGGTCAATTAATGAGGGTTAGGACTATTTATGCCAATATTTTCAATGTTTTTTGCTATAGTAGTCTAGCTGTATGCATCTATTTACTATTTAGATATGTATGGTCAATTCGTAATGATTTTCGTAGACCAGGAATAGTGGTTTTGCTGTTATGCTCACTCCCGTTTATTTTAGAGCTAATTCGATTTTCTCAACCACAATGGTCGACATGGTTAGGAACATTGTCGGTTTTTTGCGCTATGACAGGTATGATTATTATTTTGATTATTTTAAGAACTAAATTTTTTTCCATTGTTCCTATTGCTAAAAATATTGTATTTGATAGCTTCCCAGAAAGCATTGTCATTATGAATGCCTCTGGAAAAATTATTGAGGGAAATCAAAAGGCTGTTCAGTTTTTTGCACAATTAGGTTATTCCGATTTTTACGATAAACCGATTTCAGAGCTATTAATACAATGGCCAGAATGGTGCAGCTTATCACAGTCGTTACAGCAAGGCAGTGTAGATATCAATGTTTGGCTGAATAAAGAAAAGAAAATATACCGAGTGAATGTTTATCCATTACGTACACTAGGTGAACAAGGACAAGGTAGTGTCTCGCTGATCATTGATATCACGGAGCAACAGGGACATTTGGAGAAAATTGCGCATCTTAATAAACTCAAAGACCAGCTTTTTACCGTGGTATCGCATGATATACGTAGCCCGTTAGCCATGCAATATCAGTTAATAGAGCTGCTAGAGGAAGACCTCGACAGTTTCGGCACAGAACATCAGGAAATTATCATAAAACTTGGGGAGCAAATCCGGCATACACTCGGAATGTCGAACAATTTACTAGAATGGTTTCGCAGTCAACGAGAAGACGTTGTGTTTTACCCACAGTTATTGGAGCTATCGGAGATTGTGGAGGAATGCCGTCAGTTATTAGCCATTCATAGCGGCGTGAAGAGTTTACATATAACAAATAACATTGTAAAGGATACTTATATATTTGCTGATCGAGAAGTGGTGTTACTCGTTATTCGAAATTTATTGTCTAATGCGATCAAGTTTACTCAAGTAGGAGGCACTATACAAGTTGGTGCTCAATACTCTGGGAAAATGGTGATTGTATCTGTTCGTGATAATGGCGTTGGAATGGATAATGAGCAGATAGAGCGTCTATTTAATGAAAATCAGATGTATTCGTCAATGGGCACAGCAGGCGAGAAAGGGGCAGGTCTTGGCTTGCTAGTTAGTAAGCAGTTTGTGCAGTTAAGTGGAGAGAGCATGTGGTCAGAAAGTGTAGTAGGGCAAGGAAGTGTATTTTACTTTACTTTGAGAGGGGGAGGGAGCGGTGAAAGTTCTTATAGTAGATGATGAGCCTATTATGTTGCTAACTATGAAGCGTATGTTATCTAGCATAGAAGGTATCGAACTTGTTGGCAGCTTTCAGCAAATGGAAGAGGCATTTACCTTTCTTTGTAAGCATGATGTGGATCTTGCATTTTTGGATATTGAGATAGCGGATGAGAATGGCATAGAATTAGCTCGTAACTTGCGATCAACTAACACGGATTTAGATATTGTCTTTACTACTTCACATGCAGATTATGCGATACAAGCCTATGATGTTTATCCACTAGATTATATGATGAAGCCCATTTCGAAAAGCAGATTGGTTCAAACAATAACGAGAGCATTTAACAGACGCCACAGTTCTTCTACTGTCAATAGTCCGGTACTAAATCGTCTCAAAGTTCAAACTTTCGGATGCCTTGAAGTTAGTAGTACACAGCAGGGAGAAGTGAAATGGAGATCCAAAAAAAGTAAGGAGCTATTTGTCTATTTACTCGTAAATAGAGGTAGAAGTGTTGGGAAAATGAAAGTAATAGACGATATATTTCCAGAGATGCCTTTGAAAAATGCGGAAATCTATTTGAATACGGCAGTTTATCAACTTAGAAAAGCATTAAGTACACACGGCTTTAAGGAGAATATGATTTCAGGACAGGAGAAATATCGCCTAGAGCTAAGTAATGTGGATGTGGATTTCATTCAATTTGAGCAAGGTGTTGGGATGCTCACTCAAATAAATGATGATAATGAGTCTGTTGCAGTAGAGCTAGAGAAACAAGTTGTGGGTGAGCTATTTGAGGGGCAGTCTTTTTCATGGGCAGCCCTAGAACAGGAGAGTATAACCTTAATGTACGCCTCCTTTGCTAAGCGTCTTGCTGACTGGCTATTGGCCTGCGAACGCCATCCAGAAGCTTTGGAAGTAGTTAAAAGAGTACTGAAACGTGATGTATTTGACGAAGAGGCGAATCAGCTTTTGCTCAACATATATGGAGTAATGGGGGATTTGTATGCCCTTCATAATCACTATCAACAATATGTACAGATTATGCAGCAAGAATTTAATCTGCAACCATCAACAGCGATGCAGCAGCTTTATAGTCAATATAAACAATAAAAAATGCTAGGTACTCAGAGGAGTTTGACTCATTTGAGTACCTAGCATTTTGTGTTCTTTCATTTTTCTTTCATTGCCATATGTTAGTCTTTTTTTGAAGCAAAGATTTGACTACGATGATAGCTTTCACAGAGAAGTGAAAGTGTTTCAAATGAAGTAGCATTAAATCACCAAAAAATTATTTCTAAGAAAGGAGTGTTTTTTTGAGGAAAAGTAGTTTGTTGCTAATGATCGTTATTTTACTTCTATCACCATTTAGTAGTTTACCTGCTTATGCCACAACTCAAACTGAAGGTGATTTTCGTTATGAAGATAATGGTGATAATACAGTGACGATTACAGGCTATACAGGTGCAGGGGGGCATGTTGATATTCCAGATAAGTTAGGAGGCATGTCTGTGACGGTGATTGGGGCCGAAACCTTTGCCATTGAGACTGCAGCATTTTATCAGAAAGGGTTAACAAGTGTGGCAATCCCAAATAGTGTGAAGGTAATTGGCAATAATGCATTTTCTAAGAACAAGTTAACGGATTTGAAAATTCCAAGTAGTGTAACGTTAATCGGAACATCAGCATTTGCTGACAACGAGTTAGAGAGTGTAGATATTCCATATGGTGTGGAGACAATTGGGCACACAGCATTTACTAATAATAAATTAACAAGTGTGGATATCCCTAACAGTGTAACATCAATTAAAATGTACGCATTTCAATCCAATTATTTAACAAATTTGACTATTCCCGATAGTGTGACTTCAATTGAAATTGGTGCGTTTACTTTGAATAAATTAACAAAAGTGACATTTGAGGGGGCAGTGCCATCCATTGATGTAAACTCTTTCATCAACCAAGCAGGAGCTATTGACTTCCTTGGTTGGTTTACAGATCAGGATTTTACCGAACCTTGGGATCGAACTGTCTCTCAGTCAATGGCAATTTACGCGGAATGGACACCATTTACCTATACTCACAATCCTGACGGTATGAGTGTAACAATTACAGGTTATATAGGTACAGCTCCCGAGGATATTGTCATCCCGAAAATATTGGGTGGGAAAACAGTGACAGCGATTGGACAAAATGCATTTAGGAATAAAGAATTAACAAGTGTGACAATCCCAAATACTGTGATAACGATCGGAGACATTGCATTTGGTGCTAATAAATTAACGAGCGTTGATATCCCTAACAGTGTGACATCAATTGGACCGTATGCATTTGCTGATAACGAGTTAGTCCATGTGGATATTGCCAATAGCGTGAATTCTATTGGAGAAGGAGCATTTCGTGATAACAAGTTAGCGAGTGTTGTAATTCCAGATGGTGTGAAGGTGATTAGAGAAGAGACATTTCAGAAGAATGAATTAAGCAATGTAACGATTCCCAGTAGCGTGACATCCATTGGAAATTCAGCATTTCAATACAATCAATTAAGCAATGTAACGATTCCTAGCAATGTGACGTCAATTGGAAAATTAGCATTTCAGTACAATCAGTTAACAAATGTAACGATTCCAAGTAATGTGAAGTCAATTGGAAATTCAGCATTTCAGCACAATCAGTTAAGTAATGTAACGATTCCTAGCAGTGTGACATCAATTGGAAACAATGCATTTTTTAATAATCAGTTAAGCAAAGTAGAATTTGAAGGTACAGTACCCTCTACAGCGTTTGGCGCTTTTGATTATCAGAAACAGGGCTCTATTAACTACCTTGGCTGGTTTACAGATCAAGATTTCATCATATCTTGGGATAATACAGTTCCCCACAAAATAACGATTTATGCGAAGTATTCCTATAAAATTACATTTGACACAGATGGCGGAACAGCAGTAGACAAGCAAAACATTGCGCCTAGTGGAAAGGTAACAGTACCTCAACCTCCAACAAAGACGGACCATAGCTTTGTTGGCTGGTATAAAGAAGCGGATACAGCTAGTAATAACCTTTGGGATTTTGACAATGATGAAGTAACAGCAGATACAACGATATACGCAAAATGGACACCAAATGAATATACAGTAACCTTTAATGTAAATGAAGGTACAACTGTAGCGAATCAAACTATTGCATACCAACAAAAAGCAACAGTGCCAGCACCGCCAACAAAGGCAGGACATACATTTGCTGGTTGGTACAAAGAAGCAGACTTCAAGACAAAGTGGGATTTTGCAAATGAGAAAGTGACGGAAAATACGACATTGTATGCAAAATGGAGCAAAAATTCTTCTCCGTCACTGCCGCCATCACCACCATCACCACCTATTGAAGAAACACCGTATACGTATTATATAACGTTTAATGTAAATGGAGGAACAGGGATAGTCGTTCAAAAGCAGGACTATAACAACAAAGTAGCAGAGCCACCAACACCAACGAAGGACGGCTATATATTTGGCGGCTGGTATAAGGAAGCAGTGTTTACAAATAAATGGAATTTTGCAACAGATGTTGTCAGAGAAAATATGACATTATATGCAAAATGGATTGAAAAAATAGAAAATACGGCTGAGCCAGTGGAAAATTCGGATGATACACCAGAGCTAACTCCAGCATCAGCGTGTACAACTCAATTTACAGATATTGCGAAGCATTGGGCAAAGGATTTGATTGAGGATATTGCGGGACGCTGTATTATCAAGGGTTACCCAGATAGCACATTTAAGCCAAATGCATCCATTCAGCGTCAGCATGTAGCTGTATTATTGACACGTGCCTTTGATCTGCCAGCAATACGCAAGGTGCAAAACTTTACAGATGTATCGGCGAATCACAAATATTACGATGCGATTATGCAAGTGTATCAGGCTGGTATTTTCGATGGTGCAAACGGACAATTTAATTCTGATGCCTATATGACACGCGCGCAGATGGCGAAGATTCTTGTATTGGCATTTGAGTTAGAGCCAAATGGGGCAAATACAGATATGTTCCAAGATGTACCGTCAACGCATTGGGCGAAAAGCTATATTGCTATACTAGCAGACAACGGTATTGCACTTGGTGACAATGGCAATTTCAAACCAGATGAGCCAGTTACACGTGCGCAATTTGTAGCCTTTATGTATCGAGCAATGGGAATGATGGGAAATTAAAAAACTGCCGAAAAAGCAAGTATTTACTGCTTTTTCGGCAGTTTTTCGCATTTTCATATATACACATTTTGGTTGGAATTAACTAGAGCATTTGATAAAATGAACATCAACGAAAGGAGGGGCTATAATTCCTGCTTTTTTAGAACATATAGCCAAAATCGACAAGGGGACACTATTGGGACCAATTGCACTCAACGAAGAATATTCCCTAGAAAAATTTTTATCCCGCATAAACGGGCAGTAATTTATCTGTACCGAAAGCGAAGCGTCAGGTACAAGACTTCCACTTCAAGATTTAAGTGAAGCAAAAAATAGAAGTGGGAGATAAACTGCCCGTAAAAGCCTGATTGAGGCCAATACGATGCTGGTCACACATGCGTTTCCACAGGATGAGGAGTACTTAGCTTGTGTTCCTCTACAGCAATCAGTTGGGCATGTGGAAAATCCCCACTGATTGAAGTTTCACTTTATCAATTAATTGATTATATTCATGCCTCCTCTAAAATCGAAGGGAATACTAACGACAGCATTAATTTATTCATCGGGTGAAGCAGCTTTGGGGACGTGCATATAGCGAGCATTTATCATATACTAAAATAGAAAAATAGTAAATGGAGGAAATATGAGAAAGAAAAATAGTAAATGGAAACTTATCACTTTAGTCGCGATGATTTTTATGTTATGCCTATCGACAATCCCTACAAAGAAAGCGATGGCAAGCACGACACAGCCGAAAAGGGAAATGCGAGCTGTCTGGATTTCAACGGTTCAAAATATTGATATGAAAGCAGGCATGACTAAGGAGCAATACACGACTTGGACACGCCAAACATTGGATCAATTAAAAGCCAGTAAATTGAATACTGTTATTTATCAAGTAAGACCAACAAATGATGCAATGTATGCGTCTAAGCTAGCACCATGGTCGTCCTACATAACAGGGAAAAAGCAAGGCACAAATCCTGGTTACGATCCTCTTGCGATTATGGTAGAGGAGGCACATAAACGAGGTATGGAGCTGCATGCATGGATGAATCCTTATCGTGTAACTATGCCGGGACAAAAACTAACAGACCTTGCTGCCAATAATGTGGCAAGAACAAATCCAAACTGGGTTGTCCAATATGGCAAGCAATATTATTTAAATCCTGGTTTACCAGAAGTGCAAAACTATTTAGTTGAAACAGTGAAAGAGCTAGTTGCCAATTATGATATTGATGCTGTCCATATGGATGATTACTTTTATCCATACAAAATTGCCAAGGAAGCCTTTCCAGATCAAGCAGCTTACAAAAAATATGGTGCTTCCTTTAAAAATGTGGAAGATTGGCGACGAGATAATGTTAACCAGCTTGTAGAAAATCTTTACACAGCTATTAAAGACACAAAGCCGTATGTTCAATTTGGTATTTCACCATTTGGCGTATGGCGCAATAAATCATTGGATAAGACAGGAAGCGATACGAGAGCTGGTGTCAATAATTACGATGATTTATATGCAGATGTCAGAACATGGATTCAAAATGGCACGATAGATTACATTACACCACAAATTTATTGGTCAAGAACATTAGCTGTTGCCAAATATGGTACATTACTGGATTGGTGGAGCCATGAGGTACAAACCTATGCACAGACACATCCTGTTCAGTTGTATATTGGACTTGCCGACTATAAGGTAGGAAATGACAGTGATGGGGCATGGAAAAATAAGATGGAGCTGCCTAGCCAAATTATGGCGAATCGTTCGGAGCAGGTAGCAGCCAAGGGGCAAATGCATTTCTCCCTAAAAAGTATTCAAAACAATAAACTGGGCTATGCAACGATTGTTAATCAACAACTATATAATTACACAGCACTGACACCAGATACAAATTGGATTGATGACACAATGCCGAGCGAGCCGACTTTTGTACAAGTGACAAAGGAAGCGGCTGGTCGCAAGATTAAAATTATAGATGAAAATAAAACACAACCACGCAAGTATGTCATTTATCGTTTTGCAGGGAACAGAGAAGGTTCTTATAATGACCCTCAAAATATAGTGGATGTTGTTTATAATATGGATAGCATCACTGAATTTGTGGACAAGACAGCTCTTGCTAAGCGTAACTACACATACGGCATTACGGCTGTATCTGCTACAGGTGTGGAAAGCAAGGAAGTTTTTGTGGTGAAAGAAGATCAGTAAATAGCTTATGATTAACAAAACAGCCACTCACGCGATGACCGCATGAGTGGCTGTTTTTTATCCCGCATAAACGGGCAATAAGACAAAGATTTAAGTGAAGTAAGTGGGAGATAAACTGCTCGTAAAAGCCCGATTGGTTCAACTAACAATCAGTGGGGATGAGGAAAATCCCCACTGATTGAAGTTTCACTTTATTAATTTTCCTCAATATCTTTACGGTTTTTCTTTAACATTTTTGATAACATTTCATACACAATCGGAACAACGACCAATGTTAATAATGTTGAAGATAATAAACCACCAATTACGGTAATCGCTAGGTCTTTCGAAATAAGACCACTACCACCAGTACCGAATGCCATTGGAAGCATAGCGCCAATTGTTGCAATGGCTGTCATCAGAATTGGACGCAAACGTGTGGCCCCTGCCTCTAAGATCGCCTCACGCATAATGAGTCCGTCACGTTCCATATGAATAATTCGGTCTACTAATACGATGGCATTTGTAACGACAATACCAATGAGCATTAATAAGCCCATCATAACCGAAACAGAAATTGTTTGACCTGTTACAAACAAACCAACAAAAGCACCGATTACGGCAAATGGAAGTGAGAACAGAATAGCAAATGGAGCTAAACCTTCACCAAATGTTACTACTAAGATGAAGTAAACGATAGCAATGGCAGCTAACATAGCAATACCAAGCTTTGTAAATGTTTCTTGCATATCTGCAGCTACACCTGATACGCCAGTTGTTACACCTTTAGGCAAATCTAATTTATCGATTTTTTTATCTGCAGCTGAAGTAGCTTTTGAGATATCTTCGTCGATAACCGTACCAGTAACTGTTGCGAAATATTCACCTTTTGAGCGAGATAATGAGTTAAGCGTAGTGCCTTTCTCTACGTCTACTAGTTCACCGATAGTCATAGTTGTACCTAATGCTGTTTTAACCTCAGTAGCTAATACATCATCGATGGATAGAGCTGCTGCTTTTGCGTCACGTTGTACAATAACATCAATATCCTCACCATCATATCTTACGGATGTTAACACTTCTTTAGAAGTATTGTTGCTTAATGCCATGACGATTTGAGCCGTAGTTAAACCGTATTGTAAAACATTTTTCTGCTCTACCTTTAAGACATGCTCAACATATGGATCTTCGTTGTCAGACTTAATGTCCTCTAAGCCATCCACATCTTTTAGTGCACCTTCTACTTGTTTCACTGCATCTCGAAGCTTATCTAAATCTTCACTATACAGGGTATAGCTAACTTCGTTTGAAGACATCGACATAGAAGAGAAGTTTTGAGATTTCCATTCTCCAGATTGACCGATGTTAAATACATAGTTTTCGACTTCTTCACGAGCTTTAGGGAAGTCCTCCATATCTTTATCAAAGATCAGGTACATTAATGCACCGCCTGCACCGCCACCCATCATCATAGCGGATGGATCAACATTTTGCGAATCATTGATAGAGACTTGTAATATATCAATATCTTTACGTTTCATTAATTCTTTTTCTACTTTAGCAACATTGGTTTCCGTTTCATCCATTAGCTCGCCAGTTCCAGGTGTGTAAGTTAAGTACATGACCTTTTCTTCCTGTGAGCCCATGAAGCTAAAGCCAATCAATGGTGTTAAAGCAAGTGAACCAACTAGCAGTAAAATCGCAATTACAGAAGTAATGATTTTATGGTTTAATGCTTTTTCAAGTACACCTCTATACCAAGTTGCTAGTTTACCAACTTCCTTATGCTGACTTTCCTTTTTCTCACCGTATAGTTTTTTACGGAACAGGAAGTGCGATAAAGCTGGAACAATGGTAATTGCTACTAATAATGAAGCCCCTAAGGCAAATGACATTGTTAATGCAAACGGCATGAATAATTCACCAACCATACCGCCTACAAATATAAGTGGAGCAAATACTGCTACAGTTACTAAGGTTGAAGAAAGAATTGGTTTGAACATTTCGATAGTCGCTTCACGAATGAGAGCGCGACCTGTTACTTTTTCTTCTTTTAAATGAATACGTCGATAAATATTTTCAACTACTACAATGGAATCATCAATAACCCGACCAATCGCTACGGTTATCGCACCAAGAGTCATAATATTTAATGTAATATCCATCCAGTTTAATAATAGCAATGCCATAAAGATAGAAACTGGAATAGAGATTATTGAAATAATCGTAGATTTGAAATCTCGTAAGAACAGTAAAATAATTAAAACGGCAATTGCGCCACCAAAGACAGCTTTTTCTATCATAGTAAAGACTGAATCTTCAATAGGGGCACCTTGGTCTAGCGAAATATCAACCTTTAAGCCATCAATTAATTTTTCTTCATCCTTAATTAGGTCTTTTACTGCATTTACGACTGTCACCGTATTTGCATCCTGACCCTTCACAATTTGAATAGCAATCGCATCTTGACCATTTGTGCGTGATACAGATTGCACCTTACCCTCTACCTCAATCTTTGCAATATCGCCTAAGCGAACGAATGGGGAAGGGTTTGTAGCTGAAGGTGTGACTGGAATTAATAAGTCTTTTAATTCATCTACAGATTTTACTTTACCATCAACGGAAACAGCTTGTTCACCAACAGTAAATTGATATAAACCAAGTGAAAGTGACATATCACTAGCTTGAATCATTTGTTTGACGGTATCTTCTGTTAAACCGAGCGCAGCCATTTTCTCCTCATCATATTTAAATGAGATTTGGTTAATGTGCTGACCAGTAATGGTTGCAGATGCAACACCATCAATTTTTTCGATTTTAGGAAGGAGAATGTCTTCTACTGTTGATGTTAAATCAACAATATCTTCCTTAGAGCTACTAACTGATAATGCAACAACAGGCATCATATTCATGCTAATGGCCATAATTGTCGGTTTTTCTGCACC
>Ga0256901_1001545_pt1 | contig 11453 bp, 8 predicted proteins | sample MC6MC0689MT_FD_190200 | JGI IMG/M metagenome (GOLD analysis project Ga0256901, IMG submission 190200) | Metatranscriptome of enriched soil aggregate microbial communities from Iowa State University, Ames, United States - MC6-MC0689-MT... | ecosystem: Environmental > Terrestrial > Soil >... | reverse complement strand
TGTTGCGCACCGAGACCCGCCCTTCGTTCCTCGGCACGCGTGCGGTCAACCGGCCATTGCCGGTCACCCGTCGTGGCGCGCGCATGGGCCTGCATGCCAAGTCGTTGGTGGTGGACCGCCGCATCGCGGTGATCGGTACCCACAACTTCGATCCGCGCAGCGAGAACTACAACACCGAGGGCGCGGTGATCATCGACGATCCCGAATTCGCCGAAGCGCTTGCGCAGAGCATCCTGCGCGACGTCAGCCCCGACAACTCCTGGGTAGTGGCGCCGCGTGAGAAACCGCCGGTGCTGTCTGGCTTGAACTACAGCATCGGCAAAGCCTCCGAGGCCTTGCCGGTGCTGGATTTCTGGCCGTGGCGCTATGCCACCGACTACGAATTCAAGCCCGGCCCGGACTGCCCGCAGCCCTTGCCAAGGCAACACCCTGATTTCCATGCCTGCTACAGCGCCGTGGGTGACTTCCCGGAAGTGGACGTCGGCCCCAAGTGGTTGCTGGTGCGCATGCTCACTGCCTTCGGTGCCGGGCTGGTGCCGATCCTGTAACTCCTCCGTTTTTTCCAGGTGCACGCCATGTCCCGAGTATTCCGCCAGCCGGTCGATCTGCAACAGGTCAACACGCTCAGCCGCAACACGCTGATTGATCACCTGGGCATCGTGTTCACCGCTGCGGGTGAGGACTGGCTGCAGGCGACGATGCCGGTCGACGAACGTACCCGGCAACCATACGGTCTGCTGCATGGCGGGGCATCGGTAGTGTTGGCTGAAACCCTTGGCAGCAGTGCTGGCAACCTGTGCGTGGATCCGGCCCAGCAGGTCTGCGTCGGCCTGGAGATCAACGCCAACCACCTGCGCGCCGCGCGCCGCGGCACGGTGACCGGCACCGCGCGTGCACTGCACGTGGGGCGCACCACGCAGGTGTGGGAGATCCGCATCGAGGACGACGCCGGCAAGCCGGTGTGCATTTCGCGGCTGACCTTGGCGGTGGTCGCGGTGGGGTGAGGTGGTGAGCATGGGCTGCAGGAGCTTGAAGGCCCCCTAAGCCTTTCCTTCGCCGAGCGAAAGTCAGGCGGCAATTACCCTGCGTCTGCCGCAGTTTCGCTGATTGCAGCTTCCACTTCCTTTCGCGTAGCGAGGGTTGGCAGGGGCCAGCTCCGTTGCAAGAGTCCTAAGCCACCACCTCCGCCGGCAGGTGCTCGCGTACCCAGTCCGCCAGTGCAGGTGCCGGCAGCGCCGGGGTGAAATGGAAACCTTGTGCGATCTGGTACCCCTGCGCACCAAGCAGACGTAGCTGTTCGGCGCTTTCCACGCCCTCCGCCACCACCTTCAGTTGCAGGCTCTGGCCGATATGGGCGATGGCCTGGGTGAGCGCGCTGGCGACCTTGTCGCCCTCGATGCCGTGCACGAAGCTGCGGTCGAGCTTGAGCTCGCTGACCGGGAGCTGGCGCAGGTAGCTCAGGCTTGAATAGCCGGTGCCGAAATCATCCATCGACAGCCGCACCCCGAGTGCATGTACCTGACGCAGCGTCTGCAGGGTGATCGGGTCACCATCGAGCAATACGTCCTCGGTGATTTCCAGGGTCAAGTCCGATGCCTGCAACGCCGCATGCCGCAGGATCCGGCTGATCAGGTCGGGCAGGGTGGGGTTGTGGAAATTGGTCGGTGACAGGTTGACCGATACCGAGGGCACCTGCAGTCCATCCTGGCGCCAGCGTTGCAGCTGCCCGCAGGCTTCCTGCAATGCCCAGCGGCCAAGGTCGCCGATCAGCCCGGTTTCTTCAGCCAACGGGATGAAGCGGATCGGTGGCACGTTGCCCAGCGTCGGGTGCTGCCAACGCGCGAGTGCCTCGACGCTGTGCAGCCGGCCACTGCCGATGTCGATCTGTGGCTGGTAATGCAGCTGCAGCTGGCTCTGCTCCAGGGCTTCGCGCAGGGCCACTTCCATGGTCATGCGCTCCTGCGCGCATTGGTCCATTTCGCTGCTGTAGAACCGCACCCGGTTGCGGCCGTTGTGCTTGGCCTGGTACATCGCCACGTCGGCATGGTGCAGCAGTGCATCCATGTTGCCGCCGTCGTGGGGGTACACGCTGATGCCGATGCTCGCCGAAGGGCGGATTTCCACGTCGCCCAGCTGCAGGGGTTGGCCGAGCACGCGCAGGATGCGTTCGCTGCGCTCACTGGCCGCGATCAGGTCGCAGGGATTGAGCAGCACCACGAACTCATCGCCGGCCAGGCGGCCGACGATATCCATCGGCCCGGTTTCTTCCTGCAGCCTGCGCGCGATGGTCCGCAGCAGTTCGTCACCGCCGGGGTGGCCGAAGGAGTCGTTGACCTGCTTGAAGCGGTCCAGGTCGATGAACATCACCGCCAGCATCTGCGCGTTGTGGCCTGCAGCGGTGATCGCCTGGTCGGCCTGTGCATGCAGCAGGCTGCGGTTGGGCAGCCCGGTCAGGTCGTCGTAGAAGGCCAGCCGGCGGATCCGGTTGCGTGCTTCTTCGCGCTCCAGTGCCAATGCGCACAGGTGCACGATCACCTCCACCAGGCGGCGCTGGAAGCTGTCCGGCTCATTGGGCTGGCGATAGTAGAAGGCGAAGGTGCCCAGCACGCGGCCATCGTTGGCCTTGATCGGGGTCGACCAGCAGGCGGCAAGGCCATGCTGCAGCGCCGCCGCGCTGAAACCCTGCCAGTTCGGATCAGTGGCGATGTCGCGTGCCACCACCATCTCGCCGCTGTAGGCAGCCGTCCCGCAACTGCCGGTGCGTGGCCCGACCGCGAGTCCATCGACCCGGCGGTTATAGGCCTCGGGCACGCTGGGCGCGGCTAGCGTGCGCAACCTGCCATCTTCGACCCGCAGCACCGAGCACAATACCTGCGGGGCGATCTTCTCCACCTCCAGGCACATCATCTGCATCACTTCGACTGTTGGTACTTCGCGCACCATCGCATCGAGCATCTTGTGCTGCAGTACCTCATGCACCTTGGTGCGGGTGATGTCCATCAAGACAATGACCAGGTTCACCAGCGTCCCGTAGTCATCGAAGATCGGATTGGTGCTGACCGAGCACCACAGGGGCTGTCCGTTCTTGCGGAACACGCGCTCATCGGCGCGGATCGGTTGCCCGGCCAGCAGCCGCGACCTGTAGTGGGCCATCTGCGCGCGGAGGAAACGCCGCGGTGCCAGAAGCGCCGGCACGAACTGCCCCAACGCCTCGCTGTCGACGAATCCGAACAGGCGCCGGAACCCCTTGTTCAGATGCAGGATATTGCCGCCGGCATCGGTGATCAGCACCGCGCTCTGGGTTTCGTCGAAGCCAAGCGACAACAAACGCTCGCGGGCCTGCTCCTGGCGCCGTGCGGTGACGTCGTTGACCAGCGCCATGCGCAGTTCGCGGCCAGCGCTGGTGATATGCGACAAGGTGCAACTGATCCAGCAGATGCTGCCGTCCTGGCGCACCAGCTGGATGTCATGTGGCGCCGCCTCCAGCTCCTGTACCCGGTTGCTGCCGCCGGGGTAGCTGCGGGTGTCATAGCGCTCGCGCATCGCCGCCGGAGCCAACAGGCCCAGGTTCCGGCCCATCACATCGGCGCGCGACCATCCGGAGATGGCTTCCATCGCTTGGTTGAAGTACAGGATGGTGTTCTGGTCGTCGAACAGGATCACGCCGCTGCCGACCTGCTCCAGCGCGGCCGGGAAAAACTGCAGCATGTCCTCGGCTGGCGACGGCTGCTGCCGGTCCATTTCTGCGCTCCCCTGAACGTTGAGTGTTGGTTTTACATATTTGACTGCGTAAAAGCTGCAATACGGCGTGTATCGACGCAGGAAACCCCCGCTCCGACGCGATACTGTGGCCCAGCTCACTTTTCCGGTCGTCTTGCCCGCCAAGTGTGCTCCTGCAGCGTGTGCTGGCGGAAGCCGGACCGCATCCGGTATCGTGGGCGGATGACTTCCCCCCGTCCCGCCCGCCAGGGCGGTGTGGCCCGCGTGTTCCGTTACCTGTACCGCGCCCCGCTGCTGCTGGTCCACATTGTCCTTTTCCTGCCGCTGATCCTGCTGCTGATGCTGCCGCCGTTCGGGCGCCTGGGCAGTGCCGATGATCCGCTGGAGCACCGCGTGGTGCGCTGGTGGTCGAGCGGTCTGGTGTGGATTTTCGGTTTCCGCCTGCAGCGCTATGGTCAGCCGCTACAGGGCCCGGTGCTGTTCGTCGCCAACCACGTGGGTTGGGTGGACATCTCGATGATCCACAGCCAGAAGATGGTGGGTTTTGTCGCCAAGCGCGAGATCGCCAGCTGGCCGGTGGTGGGTTGGGTGGCCAGCCGTGGCCACACCATCTACCACCAGCGTGGCAACACCGAGTCGCTGGGCGGGGTGATGGACGAGATGGTCAAGCGCCTGCAGGAGCAGCGCCCGGTGGCGGTGTTTCCGGAAGGGCGTACCCGTGGCGGCCGCGAGATCGGCCCGTTCCATGCACGTATCTTCCAGGCAGCGGTCGAGGCCCATGTGCCGGTGCAGCCGATCGCGCTGCGTTATGGGGTACGTGGCGACGCACAGAGCATGGTGGCGTTCGGCCCGGGCGAAAGTTTCGCCGGCAATTTCGTGCGCCTGCTCGGTGAACCGGCGCGCCGCGCTGAAGTACATTTCCTTGAGCCGATCGGCAGCCAGGACCTGGAAGGGCGTCGGCGCATCGCGGAAACCTCGCGTGCGCGCATCGTGGCGGTGATGGAAGGGCCGTGAGGCAATGCTGGCCGTGCGCGCCGCCGCTGGACTGTCCCGCCTGGCGCCTGCGCCATGCTGATTGCGGCTGATTATCGACCACCGCGCTGGCTGCGCAGTCCCCACCTGCAGTCGGTGCTGGCATCGAGCCGGATGCGGCTGCGTCGGGGTGAACGGCTGCTGGCCAACAGCGGCGCGCTGACCCGCGAGTTGATCCTGGACGGCGGCGATGGCGTGCGCTTGCAGGCCTGGCACAGCCGCGTGCCCGCGACCGAATCCGTTGGCCTGGCCCTGTTGCTGCATGGCTGGGAAGGCAGCGCCGAATCCAGCTACATGCGCATGACCGCCGCGCGCATGCTGGAGCGTGGGTTCGAGGTGGTGCGGCTGAATTTCCGCGACCACGGCAATACCCATCACCTCAATCCAGGCATCTTCCACTCCTGCCGCATCGAGGAAGTGGTGCAGGCGGCTGCCGACGTCGCACGGCGCTTTCCCGCTCTGCCGATGGTCGCTGCGGGCTATTCGCTGGGTGGCAACTTCGTGTTGCGGCTGGCGTTGCACGCGCCGGCAGCCGGCGTCCCGCTGCGGCACGTGGCATCGGTATGCCCGGTGCTGGACCCGGCGATCACGATGGACAGCATCGAGCGCGGTCCGGCGATGTATGACTGGTACTTCCGCCGCAAATGGACCGGCTCGTTGCGGCGCAAGCGTGCCCTGTTCCCCGAGCTGGCTGACTGCGATGACAGCGTGCTGAAGCTGGACATCCGCGCGCTCACCGACTGGCTGGTGCACCGGCACACTGATTTCGGGTCGTTGCAGGCGTACTTCGACGGCTATTCCATCGCCGGGACCAGGTTGGCCGCGCTGCAGGTACCGGCCGACATCCTGATGGCGGCCGACGATCCGGTGATTCCGTTCACCACGTTCAATGACTGGCAGCTGCCGGATCATGCCACCCTGCAGATCGCGCGCTGGGGCGGGCACTGCGGTTTCATCGAGAACCTGCAGGGCGATGGCTTCTCCGAGCGCTGGGTTGCACAGCAGTTGGACAAGGCTGTCGCTGGCTGAACCGTGGTGGCATGCCCACGCCAGCTACAATGCGTTTTTTGCGCTGACGCTGGACCGCCATGCAAGACAAGATCATTGAAGCCCTGCGCCGCAATGCGGCCGATGAGGGCGTGACCCTGGCCCGCGATTGGGTGGCCGCCGAGCCACAGCAGGCCCAGGCCCATCGTTGGTTGGCGCTGGCACTGCAGCAGCAGGGCCAACTGGAGCAGGCCCAGGCGAGCCTGGAACAGGCACTGGCGCAGGCCCCGGATGACGCCGCACTGCATCTGCAGCATGCCGGCCTGTTGCTGGCCCAGCGTCAGATCGATGCCGCTGGCCAGGCCTTGGACCGCAGCACCACATTGAATCCCAACGAATTTTCCGCTTACCTGATGCAGTCGCATCTGGCACTGGGCCGCAATGACGTCGATGAAGCCGAACGTCTTCTGCGGCTGGCCGAGCGCGTGGATCCGGACAGTCCCGAGCTGGGCTCGCTGCAGGGGATGGTGGCGTTGCGTCGTGGCGATGCCGATCGCGCCCTGTCGGTACTGTCTGCCACTGCCGCAAAGCTGCCAAATGACCCGCGCGTGATGTACGCGCTGGGCTTTGCCTACCTCGGCAAGGACATGGTGGCGTTCGCCGAACAGTCGTTCCGGCGTGTGCTGGAGTTGAGTCCGGACAACCACGCGTTGCGCGGCCTGCTGGTGCAGCTGGCGCTGCGCCAAGGACACCTGGACAGTGCCGCCGAGGTGATGCGTGGTGTCCTGGCTTCGGCGCAGGGTAAACAGCCTGGCATGCGTCGCCTCGCCGCCGAGCTGGAGCTGGCCTCGGGGCAGCCACAGCAGGCGCTGGATTACCTGCTGCCGCTGCTGACCGAACTGCCGGGCGATCGCCCTGTCCTGCAGATGCTGCTGGTGGCCTGGCAGCGCCTGGGCCGTGACGAGCAGGCGCGCAGCGAGCTGGAGGCTGTACTGCAGAACCACACCCAACTGCATGACCTGTGGCTGGCGCGCCTGGCCGTCGCCGAGGTCGGCAGTGTCGAGGCGGTGGATGTGGTCGATCGCTGGCTGGCAGCCATGCCCGAGCACCTGCCGGCGTTGGAGGCACGCATGAGCCTGCACGACATGAACGAAGAGCCCGACGCGGCCGAGACCATCGCCCGTCGCATCGTCCAGCTGGAACCCGGTCGCGTCAGCGGCGAACAGCGCATCGTCGAGGCACTGCTGCAGCGCGAACCCGCCGCCGCGGTCGCGCATGTGCAGGCGCGGGTGGAAAGCGCACCGGAGCCGGCCCGCGCGGGCATGCGGACCTGGCTTGGCGCCACCCAGGACCGCGCCAATGATCCGCTCGGGGCGCTGGCCACATGGCTGCGGGTACACGCGGACCTCGCCCCGAACCGCTTGCCATTGCCGCAACAGGCCAAGGCGCCGAGTGAATGGCCGGCCTTGGGTGATGTGGCTGCGGACAATACGGCCCGGCCGATGTTCCTGTGGGGCGCGCCGGGTTCGGGTGTCGAGCGGGTGGCCATGGTGATGGCGGCCGGTAGCCGGGTACTGCGCGACGACCGCTTCGGGCCGACGCCACCCCATGATGCCTTCCAGAACTTCCTTACCCTGCAGCGTCTGGCGACCGATGCATTGACGCCGGAGCAACTGGTGCAGCAGTGGCGCGAACACCTGCCTGCACGCGGTATCAACGACGGCAACGTCATCGATTGGCTGCTGTGGTGGGACAACGCGCTGCTGTGGGCGCTGCGCCCGCAGCTGCCGGAAGCCCGCCTGGTCATCGCCCTGCGCGATCCGCGCGACATGTTGCTGGAATGGCTGGCGCTAGGTGCGCCCGCACCCTTGGCGCTGCCGTCCTCGCTGGAGGCTGCGCAATGGCTGGCACGCGCGCTGCTGCAGATTGCGCAGCTGCACGAACAGGACCTGTACCCGCACCTGATCCTGCGTACCGACGAGGCGGTGAACAATCCGGAGGCGATGGCGGCAGTGCTGCAGCATGCTTTCGGGCTGCGTTTCCCGCTGTTGCGCAACCTGGGCCCGGCCACGATCGAGGCTGGGCACTGGCGCCGCTACGCGCAGGCATTGGCGCCCGAGTTCGCACTATTGACCCCGGTTGCCACGCGACTGGGCTATCCCGAAGCCTGATCAAGGAGCAATGATGAAACTGGACAGTCAGAGTTTTCAGAACGGCCAGCCGATCGCGGCCGAGTTTGCCGCCGGTGATGCCAACGGCTTCGCCGGCAACCGCAATCCGCAGCTGGCGTGGAGCGATGTGCCGGCTGGCACGCGCTCGTTCGCGCTGATCTGCGTGGACCCGGATGTACCGACCGTGGCCGAGTTGGTGGGTCGTGAGGACGTCAGCATTCCGCTGGACCAGCCGCGTGCCGACTTCGTGCATTGGGTAATGGTGGATGTTCCCGCCGAGCTGCGCGAAATCGCCCCCGGCAGCTGCAGCGATGGCTTCACCGCGCACGGCAAGACGCAGCCGGCTGGTCCGGCCGGCGCGCGCCAGGGCATCAACGATTACACCGGCTGGTTCGCCGGCAATGCGCAGATGAGTGGCACGTACCTGGGTTACGACGGCCCGTATCCGCCGTTCAACGACGAGCGCCTGCACCGCTATTTCTTCCGCCTGTTCGCGCTGGATGTGGAGCGTTTGCCGGTGGAAGGTGCATTCACCGCTGCCGATGTGTACCGCGCCATGCAAGGCCATGTGTTGGCCGAAGCGTCGGTGCATGGCACGTATACCTTGAACAAAGCGCTGGCCTAGCCATGTAGTGCCGAGCCATGCTCGGCAGGGGCTTTCCTGGTAATGCCCCAGCCGAACATGGTTCGGCTCTACAAAACAGTAAGGGCGCCTGACGGCGCCCTTACTGTTTGCGTAAGCCCTGCGGGCTTACTTCGCCATTTCCGACATCACCACCATGTCCAGCACATAGGCCTGCGACGGTGCATCTGCTGGCGGGTTCTTGATCTGGTAACGCTTCAGGCGCAGCACGTTGCGCACGCCCGGTTCGTGGGTGTAACCCTCGATGTTGCCGTAGAAGTTGGTGAACTCACCGCGCTTGCCCTGTTCCAGGCCCTGCTCGTTGTACTTCACCTCGCGCACCTGCAGGCAGGTGGCGTCCTTCATCAGCGGGTGCGGGCAAGGCTTGGTCTGCGGTTCAACTTCCATGAACACCGTCTCGCCCGGGCCGCCGTAGCGGGTCTCTGCGGTCGGCTCGGCGCGGAAGCTCAGCACGTCGCCGGAAGCGGTGACCAGGGTCAGTGCCGAGGTGTCCAATTCACGCACGGTCAGCTTGCCCTGCAGGCGTTCGCTGATCAGGCCGTCAACCGCCATCAGCGGGCCCTGGCAGGCCTTGTTGGTGGACATCAGGTTGCCGACGGCCAGGGCATCGCCTTCCAGCGTATAACCGCCGCCGATGCCGTTGCAGGCATTGCTGACCGACAGGCGGTTGTCCTTGAAGTCCAGGGTCAGCGGCTTGTCAGCCTGCACGAACAGACCATCGATGCGCTTGCCGCTGGCGTCCACGGCGTTGTCCAGCAGCCAATGGTTGGCGCCGAGCTGGCTGGCATCGACGCTCGCCGTTGCAGCAGGCGTGGCAGCAGCTGCAGTCGCAGCAGGCGTGGCAGCAGCTGCAGTCGCAGCAGGGCCAGCCGTATCGGTGGCGTCCTTGGCGGCCGGCGGATTGCTGCAGGCGGCGATCAGGGCGAACGGCAGGGCCAACAGGAGGATGCGCTTCATTTGTAACTCCTTGGGAGCGTGGAAAGATTCAGGGCGAAAAACGGACCGGCGCGGGCGCCGGGGTCAACTCCGCAGTGACGCATTCAGTTTCCAGCAGGCAAAAACAACAGCAGGCCGATGCCCAAGGCGATCCGATACAGGGCGAAGCCGCTGAAGGAATGACGCTTGATATAGCTCAGCAGCCATTTGACCACAATGAAACCGGTGACCACGGCGGCGGCGAAGGCCACGCCCACGTCGGTCCAGTTCTCACTGCCGAGCTTGCCGTCCTTGGCCAGTTCCAGGAACGCATAGGCGCTGGCGGCAAACATCGTGGGGATACCGACCAAGAACACGAACTCGGTGGCCGCCGAACGTCGGCTAAGGCCCAGCAGCATCGCCAGGAAGATCGCCGCAGCCGAACGCGAGGTGCCGGGGAATACGCCAGCCACCACCTGCGCCAGGCCAACGGCGATGGCTACTTTCCAGGTCACCGTTTCGCTGTCGGGCATGCGCGCGGCAAAGCGCTCGGCGATCAGCATCCAGACGCCGCCGATGACCAACGCCCAGGCAACCGGGGTAACGGTTTCAGGCAATTCCCAGCCGGCAAGGCGTACCGGCAGGCCGACCAGTGCGGTGACCAGGAAGGCCACGCCCAGCTTCATCACGTAGTCGCGGTTCTCGTGCTGGTTCAGGCCGGTGGCCAGCGACCACAGCCGCTGCCGGAACACCAGGGTGATGGCGATGATTGCGCCTGCCTGGATGATGATGTTGAAGAAATCCGAGCGCTCACCCAGCCAATGCTGGGCAATCAGCAGGTGGCCGGTGCTGGAGATCGGGAGGAATTCGGTGAGGCCTTCGAGGATGCCAAGGAGCAGGGCGGAGAGCAGGTCGGACATGGAAGCGGATTGAGAGGAGTCGGGCACAGCATAGTCCATTGCGCTTTTCGCACCCGAACGGTGCATGACGCATGAGTAGCACCAATCTGGTGCGGCCATAAAGGTGCAAGTGCAACCATTGCCTAGTTAAAACAGCCACTTACGACGTTTCAAAAGTTGGCACGGGGTTTGCTGTAATACACACATTCTTCATCCATCCGAGGTTTCACCCGATGTCCCTGGAAAACGTTGAGAAGCTGATCAAGGACAACCAGATCGAGTTCATCGACCTGCGTTTCGTCGACATGCGTGGCATCGAGCAGCACGTGACCTTCCCGGCGTCGATCATCGAGCCGTCGCTGTTTGAAGAAGGCAAGATGTTCGACGGCAGCTCGATCGCCGGTTGGAAGGGCATCGCCGAATCGGACATGGTGCTGATGCCGGACCCGGCCAGCGCCTACGTTGACCCGTTCTACGCCGACCCGACCCTGGTGCTGACCTGTGACGTGCTCGACCCGGCCACCATGCAGGGCTACGGCCGCTGCCCGCGCGGCATCGCCAAGCGCGCCGAGTCGTACCTGAAGTCCTCGGGCATCGCCGACCTGGCCTTCTTCGGCCCGGAACCGGAATTCTTCATCTTCGATTCGGTCCAGTTCGCCAACGACATGGGCCATACCTTCTTCAAGATCAACTCCGAAGAAGGCTCCTGGAACACCGGCAAGAGCTACGAAGGCACCAACACCGGCTACCGTCCGGCCGTGAAGGGCGGTTATTTCCCGGTGCCGCCGACCGACTCGCTGCACGATATCCGCGCCGAGATGTGCAAGGTGCTGGAAAAGGTCGGCATCGAAGTCGAAGTGCACCACCACGAAGTGGCCAACGCCGGCCAGTGCGAGATCGGCGCCAAGTTCAACACGCTGGTGACCAAGGCGGACGAACTGCAGCGCATGAAGCACGTCATCAAGAACGTCGCCCACCGCAACGGCAAGACCGTCACCTTCATGCCCAAGCCGCTGGTCGGCGACAACGGCAGCGGCATGCACGTGCACCAGTCGCTGGCCAAGGGCGGCGCCAACCTGTTCTCCG
>Ga0256901_1001544_pt1 | contig 11454 bp, 1 predicted proteins | sample MC6MC0689MT_FD_190200 | JGI IMG/M metagenome (GOLD analysis project Ga0256901, IMG submission 190200) | Metatranscriptome of enriched soil aggregate microbial communities from Iowa State University, Ames, United States - MC6-MC0689-MT... | ecosystem: Environmental > Terrestrial > Soil >... | reverse complement strand
GTTGTCTTCTTTCTGATAAAGATTGATGAGGGTGGGTATCATGGCTAGAGGTAGTAGTTGTTGTTGTTGTTGTTGTTGTCATCGGTCCGCTACCAATTGAATGCAGCGAAAGGGTTTCAGAATCGAGACTACCAAGACGAACGACTCGTGGCATGGTAGTCATTGGGTAATTAATATTGAGTTGTAATGGTTCAATAATTAATTCACCATTTTCATTCATGGTCATGGTTTTCTGTAATTGAGTTAAATGCTCAATATTATTTTTCGATGATGATTTGGCAGAAAATGGAGGAGAGGATTGGGGGATTTTTGTATTTTGGGATTGGGATTGGGATTGGGGTTGTAGAACAGATTCAGGAACTTGAATAATTTCACCTTGAAAATTAACCAAAGTAGATTTATTATGATGCCCATCAGTAATTACAGCAGCTTCATGACAATGATGGTGATTATTTTCATGGGCTTCGCTGTCATCCTTTTCATCCAAGTGACTATTAATATCACTCCCATGCTTCACACTATTCATAAACTCTTCATATTCATCGGAATTAATTGTATTCGTATTTGTCCCCATATCATCAATATCATCAAGTGAGTTATTATATTCATTCGGGAATTCAAAATCATCTAAAGCTTCACTATCGAATGAATGAATTCCCAAACCATCATTCTTCACACTATGATGTGCACTTGAACGGTGTAATGAGATCTCATCAATACTATGAGCCTTTAACGGGAGTTGTGGTGGAGTGGCTTTGAAGTTTCGTTCGTCTTCACCAATGAGTTCACCATGACGGCTATTATCAGTCCCAATGGAATAAGCAATAGATGGTTGAGGTGGGAAAAGTGAGGTGGCACGCGTGTTCATTTGTGAGATTGTGTTCAAATTTGTATTTGTGATTGTTTCTTGATCAATTAAGCTGTCACGACCATCACCATTTTCCCAACCATATAACTCATCATTATTAATTTGGCTCTTAATTACATGACGAGAAGATCCATGTTCCAAAACATTATCGCCTTGATAGATATATTTTTTTGGTGGTAAATTCCCACTTCCATTTTGTTCAAGTTTTCCTTGAATTGAAAAAGATTGCTTACTTTTATTCCTATCATAATTGATCATACTTGGGGCAACCCTCATCAAGTCCGGTGGTTCTAATGCTAAAAATGCATTCCCATTACTTTGATGATCACCTAAAGATGCCTGGTAGCATAGCCCAATCGGAAAATTGACATCAACATCAAGCAAAACAGTCCTCGCGACATGTTCAATCATAACACCAACAGATAATTCTGACAGAGCCTTGATGTCCAACCAAGTCGTATCAGCGCCTAATGACGCAAACCCTAGACGTTGGGCAGTTGGGAGTAGATATTTATTATGTTGTTGATGGGGAGGCACGAATTGAGAATTGCCATCGCCATCAACTTGATTAGCATGAGCTAATAAGGCCGGGGCAATGGTAAGATTAGCTCTATTAGCCGAGGAATGAGCTGAGTTAACTAATGAAAGGGTGGGGGGGTGAAGGTGACCAGCATGTTGGGACTGGTTGCGTGGACTAGTTACAGGATAGTTACGTGGACTAGTTGTCGTATTCACCCCATCAAAGAGATTAGAATGGTGGCGAGATTGTGAATTATTCGAAGGATGCCGATTAGAATGTGGCAAGGTGGAGCCAGATTGACGGGTAGAAAGGGTATGCCCGCCATTTCCATGTTGGACACCTCCAACTGCGTTCCCATGAGCATATGAAATATGTGGTCGATGAGTTGAATGATGAGAAGGGGCAGCAGAGAATAATATACCTCTTGCTTGGGGACCAGTACCATCACCATCGCCATCATCATCATCATCGTCCTCAGTATGATCCAATTCATCATTATTCCAATACACTGATGCCAATGGTTGTAATTGTGGGTTTAATGGTGTTGGGAGTAATCTTGGGGCTTGTAAACAACGACCATGATCCAAATGCGACGATTCTTCTCTAACAACGTCCAAATGATGAACAGAATCAGAGTTAGCACGAATGCGTGGGGATAAAGCCCCGTTTGGATCTAACTGAGATTGTAATGGAGTTACTTGATTCGAAGGCGGATTTGAAATCCCTGTTGGGAGATTCAATTTAAACAGGGATTGCGATTGGGGGCTTTGAAGGTGAGAATGGAGCATATGAGGGCCAGAAAATATCTCATCAAGGGCACCTAAACGCTCTTGATGGGGAGTTGGGTCAGAATCAACAAGGAAAGCCGGTAGAGCCAATGAGAGGCCATTATTTGCAGCATTTGCCGAGGGCGAGGTTAATTGTCCAGATTGGTGAAAAGATTGACGGGATAATACCTTAGAATGAGATGTTTGACGGGATGGACGGGATGAGCTTGGAGTGGAGTAAACATTGTTAGGTTTATTTTGGCGGGTGTTGTTGGACGTGATGAAGTCTATTTGGGGGGTTGGGTGTGTTTTAAGGACATCTTGGTGAGTAGTACCACTGCGTTCACGAAGGAGGAGTTTTGGTGGACTTTCTTCGTGTTTATTTTCTTGGGGTTGGCTATTATTTTGATCATTTCGGCCGATTTGATCATCTTTCCCATCTTTCCCATCTTTTCCATCTTTACTATATACTTTCGAATCGGGGTCATCTTGCAACAGTAAGTTAGTAACACCAGAGACATCAAGGGTATCATGATCATGACCGATCCAACCAAGATGAATAGAAGCAGCCCCACCAGCACGAACTTGGGAACGAAGAACTTCACGATCTTTAAAATGGGGTGATTTTTTCGGCGATAATTGACGGTTATTTGGTCCAAAATCCAAACTTCCACGATCATGCTTATATTCACCATCTTCCTCCTGATAAGTCGCCAATCTAACTTTGCGTACCTCCGGGCGTGCTTTTTGAGGAATAATATCACTACCATGTCGATGCGAAGCGGTTTTTGCAACTCCTGCAAGACCATCATCGTTCTCATTAAGATGGACTTCTTCATGATCCAAATCTCTATACGGTGATCTCCCATTATTATTAACATGTGTAAGTAATAAATTTGGAGGCGGGGTTATCATTTGTTGAGGAGTTGAGATTGGATTTGATGGAGATGGTGGTCTATGATTATTTGTGGCAAAAGTCCCTTTTACCGAGTTGAGTAATTTTGAAGCATAATACAATTCGACCTGATGGTTATAATTACTTAATAATTTTTGAACATCATTTTGGTGATTATTGGATTTTTTAGAGCGTTTACTACGAGTTTTTGGTGTTATTTGTTGATGAGAATTTTGATTCAAATTATAATTTGGGGTCCCACGACGACTTCGAACGCCCCCGTTCCCAAGACCATATACATCACTTGATGAAGTGCTGGTATATGTATCATAAGTCCGATTCGATAACGCAGAAGAAGGAACTTGAAGAGAGCTATTAAGTGATTCTTTGCTTGCTCGACTTGACCACCAAGAATATGATGAAGATGAGGCGCTATAACTGGATCCACTAGTAAAACTTGATAAAGAAAAGGAGTCAGAAATGTGACTCGAAGTGGGGCCGTTTGAAGGGCGGGCAGAAGGTAAGCGATTATTAATAACCTGACCATCCGGAGCAATTTGTAATTCCAAAGTCGAAAGGGCGCCAATACCATCGCTGTTATTAGACTTATTCCGGAGGGAATGAACGTCGTTGCTGTTAACATCTTGAATTGGGGTAAGATCGGGAGGATTGATAGAAAGAGTCCTAGGGCGATGATTATCATCCATAAGGGTTCTAGGAATAAAGACTGTATCATTCGGCGTGCTTATGGTGGGGATTTCTAAGGTAATTGTACTGGGGTTAGGATGTCTAGCATCGGAAAGATGTGGGGAGCGATAACTAGCAGGATTAGAGTTAAGTCGTAAATTATCAGCCCCGTCATCATGATATGGACTAAATCCAACCATACATGGTGGGAATTTAGGAGGATGTTGAACACAATGATGATTACGTTGATTTTTTCGTTGATGTTTTTTTAATCTCTCATGAACATTATCAACCTTTTTATCAGTTTCATGGATATTTGGGTCAATACTACATGTGCAACTACGCGTATGATGATGACGATGATGATGATGATGATGATGTGATTGAGGAGTTGGAGAATTTGGTACATCTTTTTCCTTTACTTTACGAGGAGCATGACCAGTGTCAATAGGACGAAATAATGCCAAAGCAGCAAGGTCCATTTCTTCAATTTTATGTGGTTCATCTTGCGGTACAAAACCACCATCATCATCATCATCATCATCAATAATTTCATCGGAAAAAATTGAAGACACTTTTGATTGTTTATTTCCGCCCAAATAATGTTCAGAGTTGGTTAATTGTTTAGAATCAGGCAAAATAGAATTACTAGGATTATTGGATAGTTGCTGTTCGAAGAGATCAGCTAATTTAACCTTCGTATGTGGGTCACGATGATGATAATGATGGCGACGGCCGTGGTGATGGTGATGGTGACGAGATTTATGAGCATCACTCGATGGGACTTCAGATTGTTGATCAGTTTGAGCAGAATAACCATTTTGAGTGGTATCCTGCAGATTTTTTTCATCCTTCTTATCATTTTTATCCTTTTCACGCTTTTCCCTCTTTTCTCTCTTCTCCGCTTTATCCATCTTTTCTTTCCGTTCCCTCCCAAGTCTTTCATATGTACCATCACTATCAACAACTGCTGGGGTATGTGATACTTCATTGAGATGTGTTATTGATCGTTGTTGTTGTAATTGTTGTAATTGTTGTTGGAGCTTATCTTTTTGTAACAGTTTCACCTGACGTTTTAATATATTCATATCATGTTTAAGTAAACTTTGATCAGCAAAGTGATCGGTATTCATAATGAGATCATATTGGGATGGCGTTTCAGGGCTGTTTGGAAGAAATACCCCAGTAAATGCACCTTGGCGGCGAGAAATTAACAAATCTTCTTTTGAAACTTGATGATTTTTTCCCCAATTGTGTTCATTATTGACGGCATTCATAATTTTGGCATTTTGGATGCCCAAAAGAGAGGATTGAGTCGAAGGTGTATACGACAAAACAGATCCATTATCAATACTCCTAACTGCATCTTTATCACCATCAATGCTACTAGTAGCAAGAGATGAGGCTGAAATTAAAATAGATGGATCAAGGTTAATATGAGGTTGTTTGTCTGGGGGAAGAGAAGGATTATAAAAGAGTGAATTTTTATCCAAACAAACCCCTCCACGCGGTGATTCTACACCTCCAGGTAAATTTGAATCAGGAGAAGGGGTAATTATATCACCAATGGGGGGTTTGGGAGGTTTGATGGAGGACTCCGGACGGAAGTAACTGGAGGGGAGCGAGGCGACGTCAAATGGTTGAATAGTTTGACCAATTTGGTTGATTTGAGGTCGATCAAGGAGGGAAGAGGGTGGTAATGGGTGGGGGTGGCTGGGATCGATAAAAAGAGGACCAAAATTTGGATTTGAAAAGGGGTAATTTTGTTGATTATTTTGTTGATTATTTTGTTGATTATTTTGTTGATTATTTTGTTGATTAAATTGAAAATTAGAATTAGCATTATTATTTAAAAAACTGCCCTCAGCCAAGAACAAACTATTAGTTTGTTCATGATTAACCAATTTTGAGTCCAAAAACATTGATTGATCGATATTCATGGGTTGTTGCGGTCGAAGAGCTGGGGAATTGGACCCATAAAGATCAACAGGGACAAGGGACAAAGACCCCCCACGTTGTTTATGTGAGATATCATTAACATTGTAAGTTGAAAATGGGTATTGATATGATAAATTGGGGATTTGGGGCGGGTTTGTAGAGTTGCTTTGATTATTTTGGGTATTAGTTTGTTTGTTTTGGTCATCCCCGCGTGCATAATCCAAACTACATTGGCTACTGGTTAAAGATATAGTACTAGATGAGGGAATAGAAGATGATTTCGATGCTGTTGTTGTGGCGGTCGCAGAGGTTGCTGTAGTCGTATTGTGAAGGGAACCGCCATCAGGAGGCACGACTCCAGCAATTGCCATCTCGTGGATATCTTTTTTGTCGCTAATTGTAACGGGAAGATGAGTATTTGAGATATGTGGTTGAGATTGAGGCATAGATTTACAAGCTGGGCAAAGAAATGAGGTGATGTGAGTATTTTGTGGATAAATTTTGGAATCATTTTTTTCTTCGCTCTTTTCTTCGCTCTTTTCCTCACTTTTTTCTTCAGTCAACAAAACTGCATGACAACATTGACATAATTTATCAGATGCTTTAATAACCGGGTCAGGGATATAAACACCAGATGGTAACAAACTGCCATCCTTAACACGTTCTTTTTTGCGCACCCTTGACGATTTTCTTCTTTTTTCTTTCCCTCCTGTCCCATCCTTCTCTCTTCTTTCCATTCTTTTAAGCTCCGTCCTCTCCCTTCTTTCTTTTCTTTCCCGATGACGTTGTGAATGAGTACGGTGGTCTAGCCTTGCTGATTTCCCAGAATGAATTGAGTGAGTTTGGTGCAAAACTGGAGTATGACCGAGTAATACCCTTGAATCCCTTCTACTTTTGATTTTGTGAGAGCTTCGGGGTATTTTGAGTTGGGTTTTAGACTTTTTGGGCTCATTTGGAGGGTGAACTGAGGAGTCATCACTTGGAGGGGAAAATAGACCTTGTAATGGTGGTAGAGGTCGTTGGGGAGACGATTGATGCGGAGCTACAGTATTTTGTTGGGTTTGAGTGGAAGTTTCAGGATCAAATAAACCCATAAGATCTTTTTTTGGTTGTTGTTCAAGTTGTGGTTGTCCTAAATGTAATAAATGAGTTTGTTGATTTAACTCTTGTCTATCTCGTAATAGTTTACGTGTCTGTAATGCGAGTGATTCTAAAGCATGAGTTGGGAGTCGAGGTTTGCGATGAAATTGTAACATTTGTTTATTTAAATCCCTTTTCTTGGCCAATTTTCGCTCTGAAATACCGGTTAATAAAGCACCTCCATTAGTACTATTTAAAGTATCATCATCGCCTCCGTGTCCAGCAGTATCACCAGGATTGGAACTCATATTATGAAGTTTTTGAGCGGTTAACGCTCTACTGCCACGGCGATCAAAGCTCTTATTGTGAATTTTAGCCGCCTTGAGAGGGATAAATCCACTATTTGGGGGGACAAAGGCTGGAATACCAATTGGCATCGCTGAGAACGCGGAAGGATCGAGAGTAAAGGCTGGATTCGAACGGGTGTTAAGGTTGATCGGAAGTGGGTTAAAATTGGGGTCATTTGGATCCTGAATAACAGTCTGAATTGGTCTATATAAACCAAAAGTATTAGTGGGTTGATTCGAGTCAATTGAATCGTTATTTCGAGCTTGTTGGTATGATTCGAGAGGTTGGTTGAGTGGGTTGAGTGGGTTGAGTGGGTTGAGTGGGTTGAGTGGAGGGGTGTTGGAGGGAAGAGTGGGTTGGGGGGAGTTAGTGGGCTGAGGGAGTGGGTTGAGGCCAAACGTACCCAATTCAATGTTTGAAGTAGCATGTGGATCGTTAAAGTTGGGGAGAGGGGGAGTGGAGAGGAGGTAGGTAGTATTGGGAGTGTTTTGGAAAGTATTATTTTGGGTAGTTTGGGGATAATTTCGATTTTGAGGGATGTCTTGGGTATTATTCAAAGCATTATTTTGAGTGTTATTTTGATCATTTTTTGTTCGAGTGTTTTGGGTGTTAATATTAATCACAATATCGGAAGATCCATCCGAATTATATTGTGATGAGGAATTTGAAATGGAATATTCATCTGGTTCATATGAACTAGTTGCTGTTTGAGCTAAAAAATCAAACACAACCGGGTCAGTTAACCTATAGGATGTTTGGTGTTGTTTTTTTTTTTGTTGTTGTTGGGGAAGAGCGGAGAACAATTTTGATGAGTTTTTTTGAGATGAAGAGGGGGGATTTGATCATAAAATATCTCCAAAAGTGTTCAGAGACAGAATTGGAGCATATATCACTACAGATAACAGATCTGTGTCAACAAAACACGGATTAAAAGGGAAAAGGGGTTCTGTTTGGATTTTTCTGTCCCTTGGGAGTGTATGAAACCGTTGGAGCGGTTTGTCTTTTCTACAAAGGCTTCAAAGGTGAGTTGAGGCAGTTTAAAATAGAAATTGGATAGATTTTGATTAAGAACATACCATGGATGGATCTGAGCACCATTTCCACTGTAATGAGAACGGAAGTTATCCTTGGTTAATTCATACAATTGACGTTTAAGGCGTAACGTTTGATGGACTAAAAAGTGAAGGATAGAGGATCAAAAATGAGAAAAAAGTCAAAATGGATGGATAATCATAACAGAGAACGCGTAAGTGATGGTATAGACTGGGTCATAGATAACCGAATTGATGAGATTGGGGAAACGCCCTGGTTTTGTGTGGTACTGAGAAGGAAAACATACCTTTTTCTTTTTGACGAGAAAAGAGTGCGTGTAAAGCGTTACGACCAGCATCTGGAGTGATATATTTTGGTGGGCGGATTTCTTCTGCGAGTTTTTGTTTTTTACTCATTGTGCAGGGCTAAGAATATGTAATGCTGTGCGATAAATAAATATTCAAGAAAACCAGCCAATTTTTGGGTTTTTTTTTTATTGAAAAAAACAAAATTTCTGCACAAATGAACGGTTTACTAAATATATGAGATGGGAGATGAGGTTTAGAGTTATACGGGTGAATTATGGTCATATTCATTCTTGGGCTTGGTGAAAACTCAACAAAAAAAAAAGAAAAAAGAAACAAAAAGATTTGTAAGAAATTTTCTACCCAACAAACCTCAGCAAATGGGCTAACGTCGGGGATAATAGTGCTTAATCAACTGGAGTAGAAGGTAAAATCCCCTCAGCAACGATCTGACGATATACTGAAGTTCGTTTCTCGAAAGTTGGTTGGGGTGAAAAAAATGCAAAAGTTTGGGAAGCAAAAAATGATGTAAAAAAATAGTTTTGGGGGAAAAAAGGGGGTTTGATGCTGGAGTTCGTTGATGTGATAGTAATAAAAGGGAATTACTCTAAATTTGGAGTCGTGACTTAAATTTCTCCCCCGCGTGAGAAAGTTTCGCTCTGAAAAATGAGAATTTTGAGTTCTTACTGCGGATTGTTTGATTCTTTTTTTTTTTGTTGTGGAGATTTTTTGCTGCCAAAAAATAGTCTTTAAAGTTGATTGACAGCATCAGCTCCGACTTGAGAGTTTGAAATTGAGGTCTATTATTCGCACTGATTGGATGAATGCATTTAAATTGGGCATAATATCGCATTCCATAGATATATTCAAACTGTGCGATAAATTGGGTTTAGTAGGGACCAATGGCATTTCAAGCTGACCCACGCTGTTAGAAATCGCATGTATGTTCTTTGGGGAGATGGATAAAGTCGTCACTGTCGAACCCATCGAAAATTAAAATGTATTTTGATTTCCATAATTATAAACTATCCTTTTGATATTGATCGGCAATGCAATTGGGGGTTCTGTTACAAATCATTATATTCAAATCGGGGGATTATTATGGAAGGGGTGTTTCCGTATACAGCAGTTTTTTGCAAGATTGATGTGGGAAAAGGGAGATTGGGTTTGATAATAACCATGATGGCAGGAATTCATTTGGTTGGGATCGTCATGAGGTGGGATATGCTACTAATGAGAAGGGGAGAAAGTGAAAGGGGAGCAAGGAAAGGCAGGTTGAGGAAATTCGGGAAATTTGAGCCGGAAAAAGTGGCAAAATGTTGGCGTTAAATGCAGTATCAAGATTATCTATCGGTGTTAATCGATATATTAGACTTATCAATCCCAATTAATCATCATGTTATGATTATTACTGTCGTTTTATTCGCGCTAAACTCGTTTTTTTGTTTGGCTCTTGTTGTTTGACCAAAATGGAGATTCAAGGGGAAAAAATTAGGTAGGGACCACCTCATGATGAAGTAAAATTGAAATTTGTGGCAAATAATGACGTTTTGATTGAATGAACGATGTATTAAGGAGTGCGGTCCAAAGATGTGCGTGGTTGGTTTGGGAAATTCTCTTGTGGATGGTTCAATTATTGCTCTCATGCGAGTGGAAAGGGTAGATATAGCGTTAAAACCAACTGAATGGTGGAAATTGTGAATTACCTTGATTAAGACGGTGAAAATGGATAAATAAGAGAGTTTTTTTGTTTTTGCGAAAAAATGTTTGTTTTGTGCGGGCTTTTTTTAAAATTGTCATCAAAATGGTGACTACAACCAAGATTGGGGGATTATAATATCTCTACCGATGGTTTTTATATAAATTCTATCAACCCGTCGTATTCATTCGATGTCTCGACCCTATTAAGGCAATTGTTGTTTAACCCTTTTAAGTTCCCCGTTATTAAAAACCGATTTACCATCTGATCCCGTCGAACAATTATCGTCAGTTATTTCCATTATAACCCTTTAAACCACCTGAAGTATTAATTATCCGTCTTAATGGTTATAATTGTCAGAAATTACTTTGTCGTCTTTTTTTTTTCCCGCGCATGAACCCAAATTGGTCATCAATCACCTCTTGGGGCAACAAAATTTGATCCTATAGACCAGATTGATTATTAAAAGGGTTGGTCAAAATAATGAGCAATTGTTTCAATAGTGGCGGGAGGATTAAGTTTTATGGATTCACGCACAAATTGCGAATCACAACCAAACAAACAAAATTAAAAAGGGAAAAACAAAAAGCTGCCAAAACCATCAATAAAACCAAGATTGGATAATTATAACATTTTAACTCATTACTCTGATACCAACAACATCAGATACTCGTATTTATCCGACACTTTATTCATATTATTACAATTATTTTGTAAATATTTTTGAATTGATATTTTCTTTTTTTCATAATAACCGATTTACCATTCGATGGGGTGTCCTAATAATAATTAACCAGATTTATTAAGATCATGTCAATCATTTATACCCATTATATGTAGTTCTAATGGTTATTACCCCACAAAATTACCAATGGTTTCCCCGCCGTTAGTTTTTTTTTTTTTAAATTCCAGTCGCCGTGGTTCTGTTTTTGACTTGATGATCGATTTTGTCTTTAATTACTCGAAATGATTTGTTAAAATTTCATATTAAATCACTTGCCCTTTGGTCATATCCAATTTGGTCTTAGTCTAGGTTGATTTTTAAAAACATGAATTTGTTTTTTTTCTTGTTAAGAATCAAATTCCCCTTTTTCCCCTCATATGTTTCGGTATATATTCATCATTAACATTCTTTCTCCTTACCCTTCTGTTGTTGTCGGTCTTTTGCCTCATTTAACGAATTAATTCCATCTCTTTGGTCTGGTTTTTAATTTTTTCTTGTTTCTTTTTTTTGTCCTGTTTCTTTTTTCTTTTTTTTTTTCTCTTTTTTTTTTTTTTTTTTTTTTTTTTTTTTTTTTTTTTTTTTTTGTTTTTG
>Ga0256901_1001542_pt1 | contig 11475 bp, 1 predicted proteins | sample MC6MC0689MT_FD_190200 | JGI IMG/M metagenome (GOLD analysis project Ga0256901, IMG submission 190200) | Metatranscriptome of enriched soil aggregate microbial communities from Iowa State University, Ames, United States - MC6-MC0689-MT... | ecosystem: Environmental > Terrestrial > Soil >... | reverse complement strand
CAAGAAATCAGTAAATGAGGTGATATGGGCAAGTTGGAAGTTGGTGAAGGGGTTTGAAGGTGAGTTTTGGGTGAGTTTTGTGGCATTTATAAGGGCTTCTTGAGTTGGGTTTATTTTCCCAATCCTTTCAATCAGAGTGGAATAGACCAGTTTATAACTGATTCCGGAAAAGATATATTGGTCAGAAATCGGAATTTGAATTGATGTGTTTATAGTGGTGTTGAGTTTTGAGGTTGAGATTGATAATAGTTGTTTAAAACTTCCTTCGTCGAGACAATTGTCACCAAAAAAAGCCCCATTTTGGGTGATTGCTCCCAATATTGATATTTTTTGTGTTAATAATTTCAATGGAAAAAGTGTTAACAGATGGTCCAGATGATGAGATGGCGGGGGTGCTATCATCAATTCGGTTTTATATTCATCATTGCGACCATCTGAGAGTGAAGTACAATTTGTTTGAGAGAGCTTTGCGATGTTATCTTGTTCACCTGTTGGATCTGGAGCCAAACGAGTTAAAAATCGGATCATATCTAATTGATATTCATCTAGAATGGGTAAATAACACTGCCAATCAGACTCTCCTTGAGGGGTATATAATACCATTGATGCAATAAAGCGTAATATAAATAAATCTAATTGAAATGAATTGAACAAAATGGTGTTTTTTTTGTTAAGAACCATTACATCATAACAATCCTTGAACCAAATTGGAATTTGGTCATGTATGAGACTTACATTTTGAGATAGTATAGAGTAGAACTCTGTAATTGGGGACAATTTTGAGGGAGTAGTATTTTTGGATGGTTTTTGATGTTTATGTTGATTTTGAATCTTTTTGAATTCACAAATTGTATTATTTAATCCAGATAATACTGAGTTTTCCTGATTACTATAATACAAACCATCAGTATGAATGATATCTGGATCCATTTCAGTAGTATAGACTGAATGGGTATTACCAAGGCCTATTTCTTGATGGTTCGTTTGACCATTTCGATAAAAATTCTCGTGATTGTTGATATTCTTTTCATTTGAGCCAAAAATAATTATTTCATCATTTTGTTCATTTTTGCCCTTGGCATATTTTGCCCCACTATCTTGAAAACATTGTATAATTTCATCACATTGTGTCCAACGTGGGAATGAATGAGATTGGAAGAAATCTAAAGGGTGGGGCGCGTATAGAGTGATTAAATGAGGAATGTTTAAAATTTTTAATTTGGTAGTTTTCTGAGGGAAAAAACAATTTTCAGATCGCAAATTTGAGCCAAAATTTTGATTAGATATGTTGTAGACAGGGGAGCAATGTGGTTTTGAGTAACGTAATATTGTTGATATCATTGCGTAGGTAATTGTACGATAATGGACTTTGACATAATCACCAAAATATTCAATATTATTAAGGTAAATATCGTTTTTTGGATCGTTTTTTGCATCGTTTTTTGCATCGTTTTGATTATTCAAAAATTGTCCCTTTTTCTTTACCATCACCTCATCCAATACCTTACTCCCCGTAACCAATTGCCTATACCCAGAAGAATACGGCAACATAATAGCAATCAATGATAATAATGTCTTTACCGATACAACTTGATCTAATCTATTCCCCAAACTACCCAAATCCTTTTCCACAAAGCGCTCACCTAATAATTCCCAAACCCCATGACTACAATAGCTCCCAGTTCGACGCGTAGAAGTGTCAAACATCTTACTGAGGGTATTTGAGAGGTTGCTCGACGTGGTTGATGTCGACGGTAACGATGATGAGATGTACTCTTTGGAGGATATAAGAGGTAGAAGAAGCGTGTCAATGATGATTTGAAATGACATGTACTGATGTGGTTGGATTGGTCTGTATTGTTGATTGAATAAAACATCTTGAGTTGTTATGGAAGGGTCAGTTGAGTGAAAATCTAATGGGGTAGTCGTCGGGGAAGAGTTGAGATTGATTTTGTCGTCAGGATCAGAGGTGGAAAGGTCAGGGTTTCGGTTTGGGTCGGAAAGATCAGAATTAAAATCGGGGAGGAATTGGGAAAAAGTTGTGTTGATTTGAACAAAATTGTTAAAAATTGGGTCTTGGGAGTCTTTTTTTAAAACGAAACTAAAATAATCAATGAGGGATAATAATGCCAAGATATTTTGCTGAGTAAGTGAATCTAGGTTGATGTAATCGTCTAAAGAAATAATGTTATTGTAGCGATATATTGCAGAGTTTTTTAATGCATCTGTTGGGGAATTTTTGTGTGAGTTTTTGTGTGAGTTTTTGTGTGAGTTTTTGCGCGAATGTTTGCGCGAATTTTTTTGAAGTATTTGTTGGTGGGGTTCAACATGAGAATTGTCACCAATGCCATCACTATTGACATAATCAATGATATACCCACTTGATAGCATTGTGATAGTATCAAAGTTAGTAATATGATCGTTTTGGAAACAAATTGGAAATAACAAGAACATTGCAGCAAAAAAACGGCTGGTAAAATGTTTGGACAAACAAAATGGTAAAATAAATTCCAATTTTGGCACAATCTTCGGCAAAGGTGTTTTTTTTGAGAGAGTATAAGGAGATGAAGCCGATGGTGTGGTGTATAAATGAGATTGTAATAAAAATAGCAAAAATAATACGGCAGATTGTAATTGTGGGGAATTGTCGCATAATAGTACATATAATCGGTCAATAACGCCTTGAGTCAATCGCAATACACTATACTGTAAATCATCAAGATGACTGAGATATTTTGAATAGTGAGAAATTGAAGCGTCAAGATGTTTTTTATCATTATTGTCATCATTACCATTACCAATTCGAATTGAATTGATAACATCCTCCTCTGCCCATTCAAATATAACATCATTATATTCATCAGAACAATTACAACCAAACCATAAATGACTTTGACATAAAAATGGATGGAGAGAGTTAAATTTACAGCCATATATATTCCCCCATAACGTCATTGACTGGGGTGGGACGGGAATTATATCAGGTTGGTTTTTTCTGGACTGATTTTGATTTTTGGGAGATATGTTCGCACCATCTTGAAGATTGTGTTCCAAGTTTTGACCAATTTGATTATTTTTGTGGGGTTTGATTGGCACTTCACGGGGTATTGTAGTGATTATCGTTGGTAAGGGCTCATATAAACCGGTTATTATAGTGCGGGGGATATTTATTCGCATGTTTTTGAAATCATTTTTGTCATTGGAAATATGAGATTTTTGCGAATTGTGACCAGTTTGTGAAAGTTGAAAAGATTGGTCAAATACTTGACTAGACCCACTTAATTGAGCACAACTTTGAGTAATATCATCAAGGTCGGACTCCCATTCATAATGATCAATATTTTTGTCAGGAATATTATGAAATTCCATTTTTGCTTTTTTTTTTTCTTCTAAAAAATAAAAAACTTTTTGTATTTTCTCCCTTTCCAAAACCGCTTTAAAAACAATCCTACTAATACAATTAACAGCCAAAGTTCTGATATATGGCGATATATCATACAATAAGACCTTTAATAATAGCTGTATGTTAGTAGGGAAGAGATATGAGTTGTAAATTGCTAAAAATTGTGTCAGAAAATGAGCTGCAACGAAACGAACGCAATGACTAATGTCAGCAATAAGGATCCTAAATATATGCGACTGTGATGGAGACCCACGTGGTGGGAAAAGGAGCTGATTAATAAGCTGTTTGAGATGTAGGATTGTTACTTTATGAATTTGAGTGGGGGATTGAGCAATTATGATTGTTTCGTTTTTTGTGTTGGTTTTTTGTTTGTTGATTTGTTTTGATATTTTTTTAAATTTTTCATTTTCATTCTGATCATTATCATCGCCATATCCATACCTAACAAAATCATCATTTGATTCGATCAATACGACCTCTGGCGGCAACAACATGAGCAAATTTTGGGCTAGGAGGAAGTAAGTTAGACTTGAAAAGAGCCGGATTTGTCGGAGTTTCGAATGCGTGGAAAAATCCCTCAAAAAACAAAAAATAATGCTTTGCAGTAATAAATCCCCGGATGTATATAAAATAGTTAAGAATTCAGTTACGCGGCGATATAATGTGTACATTTCAACGGTATTTATTAAGCAACAACTACAGTTTGAATGAGGTTGTTGAATATTGTGGTTGTTACTTTGTTTTGCGTCACTTTTACATAGTGAGAACAGTGGGAACTGGAGAGAATTGGACAGATATTTATCCTTATCCTCGATCAATAACGAATTTAATATCGATAATTCACTATCGAGTGGGAGGGGAGTGAAGGTATGTCCATAATTCGGTAGATTTGCGTTATTGGTTTGATTAATATTCGATAATTCGGAGATATTTGATGAACAATTCACGGAGCTGGATTGATTTGGGTACAAACAGGGATGTTGGGCGGTTGGAATGTCACCAATGTTTGAGATGCCTTCTTCTAAAGGGGCAAAGGGGAGATCCTGTGAACTTCCACTTAAAAAAATAGGAGGGAGAACATGGGGTAAGAGTGGGATAACATCAGGGGTGGATAATAACGTAATAAAATTTTCAAAACTGACTTCTGACAGTGATGGTTCAGAGGGGAGCTCTTTTATTTTCTCAACATTTCGATTATTTCGATTGTTTCGATTGTTTCGATTATTTTTGCTGTTTCCGACATGGCCAATATTTTCAAAATCATCAACTACTAAACTATCCTCGTCTATATATACAGGACATCTATCGAAATGTTCTAACTGTAAATGTAACCCAAATAAATGCATAAAAAGGAAAAAGATATGCCTACCTAATTTAGTATTTGACATTGTCCGTCGTTGTATTAAGAAATCCTGAGCGATCTGTAATGGAGATTCGCCGTCTACGAGTATCTCATCGGCTGACATTGATCGGTTTTGGGAATTCGATGTCTGGAGTGAAAATAGTTGGGTTGAGGTTTTTGTTGAGCCTAAGTTTGATAACAGTCTGAGGAAATACGGGGATAACGTGCTTGTATCAGGAGGCAGAGGTAGTTTGCGGTGTTTATGAATGATATCCTCATGAGGGAGGGGGGTGGGTCGTGGAATACGAGAAGTGGTTAAATTTTTGGCGTTTTTGGTGTTTCTGGTGTTTCTGGCGTTTTTGGCGTTTTTGGTGATTGGTTTTTTATTTTTACTTCTCGTATTTCTTTGCGAAGTAATCGGCACAGAATAATTTTGAATTTTGAACAATTTTTCATAAAAAAAGTTTTGAATTTTGTCTTGAGTAGTTTTATTTTTTATTTTTGGGCCAGTATACTGATATCTTTGATTAATAGCAAGGCTATTAAAATATAATATCGATAATTTTGGGTTCTTTGATAGAGTGGCGAAGTAAGGATGGGTTGTACAAGCCTCAGAAGCTGCATTAAAAAATCGAAAAAAGTCCCTAAATCTGTTATTATTCCCATCCTTGATGCGAAATGCATTACTATCCACAGACAACAATGATTTATATAATATTGGGAAGAGCTGAGGCTGTAAATGTTTATTGATGTGACGTTTGGTACTGGATTGAGATTGGGATTGGTTATGAGAACTTTTGTTGGTTTTGAGGTCATTTTTGGGTACTATTTGACTACCCGCAGTACTGTTACCAATATCCGACCTTTGATAACCAACTTTTGCTTTATAATTACCAGATTTCTGCCAAGGGGCTTTTAAAGTGATATTTTTTAGCAATTGTTTTTGTGAATTTTGCCCGATTTTTGCTTGATTATTGTGAATATTTTGATCATTTTTTTCAGAAGTACGTAACTGATTTGAAAACAACCCTTCTACACGTTCTTGATGAAATGGATCAACATTTGATTGAAATGGCGACTTTCTAATATCATTATTACTGCCGCGATTATTGGGAAGTTCCGAGATATCAATTTGTTGAAAATAATTTTGTTGTCTTTTTTTTGATAAATTTTGAGCATTTGTTTGGGAAGATTTTTGTTTTGAAAAAAATTTCACATTTTTTTCGTAATTATTTTGAGATTCGATGGTATTCTGAGTTATTTGTTGAGATTGGGATTCTTGGGTAACAATAGGAGTTTGAATAGTTGCAAATTTAACCTTGTCAAGCTTTTTTGGGACGCTTTTGGGGTCATTTTTTGTATTCTGTTTATGTTTTTCATTTTTTTTATTCTTTTCATTTTGTTCATTTTTTTCGCTCCTTTTGGTATTCAAATTGACACCTTGTGGTGGATAATTCTCATCATCATGTTGACCTTCACTATATAATTGAGACTGCTCCAATGAGTTATTATTTGTCAACGGGAAGGACATTTTCTTTGCAAAAATAACTGCAAAAAATTCTGCTTAAAAAAGCTTAAAAAAAACTAAAAAAACCAAAAAAAAAAACCGAGCTTTTGGTCTCAGGCAAAACTTGAGTTTAAATTTCGTTGATCTAATTGAAACTTGCGGTAATGTATTGCTAGTAGGATATATTGCCGAATTGCGACTGTATTAGAGCTAAAATATAAGGGTTTAATTCAATGTATAACGGAGAAATGAGTTTGATCGATTGTTTGGAAAAAAAATCTTTCCGAGTTAATAAGCGAGGAATTTGACCCAATAGAAGAAACACATAAATATTTGGAAATGATATTGGTACTTGTGAGGATATGCCGGAAAGTGAAAAGCGGGAGAAGATTTTTTATTTTTTATTGTTTATTTTTTATTTGGTCTTTTTTGCCATTTTGTTTGGGTTTTTTTTTTTTTTGCGGAAATTGGAGTTTTGCTACAAATCACTCCAAAACAACACTATTCCCGAATAATACAAGAATATCTTCGTATAACGAGTAATATCTATTTTTGTCAATCCCATATCGAATACTATATTTCGTATAAGCATCGATAATTAATACTTTTTTTAATTTTTTAATTTTTAATTTTTTCTCACTTTCTTTCCCTCCCCCCTCCCCCTTTCTCCCACAGCCATCTTCACCATCTAAAACACATTTAGGGACACATAGTTCTCATTTTATAATACAATACTTTCCCTATCGCTTATCTACCCACATAAATCCTCGATCAAGGAGGGGCAAAAAAAGAAAATCACTCATCACAACCCCTTTGTATATAATGAGGAAATCATTACGTAATCAGCCCAGTGTTGGCCTCCGTACTAAGGTTAGTAATCCACTATCCTCCAATCCCTACGCACTGTCCTCAACGACCCCAAAAAAGCTTCAAAATGATCAAAGTGGGCTGTTATCCATGTCATCGACGAATACAACTACTGCACCAACTCTAAATCAACAGAGTGAAGACGTTTTGAGTCCGGGGCATGATGGGGCTGATGGGGTTGATGGGGTTGATGGGAATGCTATTAATATCGAAAAAAAGGGGTTCAATGAGGTAATTGGCAGTAACAATGATCATCCACATCACCAAGAACAAATAAAAGCTTCAAAAGCACCTGGATTACTCCATTCAACTCGGACTGGAGTGGGGAATTTTGGATTACAACCATTAAGTGGGTACACGAAACAAGATTTGTCGGCTTTTCCCCATCATCCTCAACAAGTAGGCCATAATAGTGTCCAAAATCAACCATTAGTGGCTATTTATGGCCAGGATAGCGGTGGTGTAGGGGGAAATCATGGAGAGATTAATGGTAAAAACGAGCATCAAAATTTACAAAATTTACAAAATTTACAAAATTCTCAATATAATCCACAAATTGATCACATCCATTCACACCCCACCGTAAACGTACCTACTACTCCTACCAACACAACCACGGGTTTACATGATGTTTCTGCACAAGGATGGTCACAGAATGACCTTCCACAATTTATACCCAATCCTACAATCTCTTCAATACCCCCTTTCCCCTTCCTAACCACAAATAATATCAACACAACGACTAAAAATCTAAATTTACAATCTAATAGTATAAGTTGTTATCAAAATAGTGGTGGTATTGGTAATAAAAACGGTTTGTCTATCCAATCGTCGTATTCACCTCAACAGGATAATCAAACCTCCCCTCAACCAAATCCACACCAAATATCAAATCAACCTTCATCATCTGTTCAATTCTTTAACAAATTAAAACATGGGGATTTGTGGCAGAATAACTCACAATATAGTTCCATGTCAACTATCAAACAATCACATTCCACCCCAAATCAAACCCAACATCCATCCCAACAGGCTGATAAAGACGTTAATCTTGGTAATATATATCAACAATCATTAACGGATTTCACTGCGAAATTCTTGGGGGCGAAGTCGACTCCGTCAAAACAATTTGAAGGGAATGGATTGAAAGAAATGGTAGAAGATTTATTTGTAGAGTATTCTGAGTATGATATTCTTGCTCAAGGGGGTCAACATTGGGGAGGTTTTGGCGGGGATGAGGGGAATGGTGCCCGAAAATGGGAAAAAAATGAGAAGAACGAGAAAGTTGAAAAAGTTGAAAAAACTGAAAAAAATGAAAAAACTGAAAAAACTGAAAAAGAAATCAAAATCGAAGATTTGAATAATTTCAAACTCGAAAATTCCCCCAAAAACCCTCCCAAAACGGCCCAAACCAGTAATAACCCATCCCAAATATATCAAACTGTTAATACAGCCCCCAATCATGGTTCTGTACCGTTATCCCCTTGGTTAAACACCATGCCCTCTTCTCTCACCTCCCATACCCCCTTATCTACTCATCTCTCAACCCAACAATCCGTTAATAACGTTAAAAAGGCAAATTATCAACTACTTACGCCGAGATTACCACCGTTAAACCACCAATTTAACACGTTATCTTCTGGGACTTTTTCAAATTTGGGACATTTTTCGGTAAAAAATGGCGCAAAAAGTGGAAAATTTGATGAAATTGAAACTTTTCACAATTATCACGAAAATGATGATGAAAATGATCACAATGATGAAGAAAATGATCAAAATTACGGTGAGATATCGTTTTCAAACGATATAATCGATGGCACTAACAGCTTACTTAAATATTCGCATGGAAATGAGGTAATACCATTAATGCAGGGGAATAATAATGATAATTTATCCAAAACATCAAATTTTGGCCCGAAAAATAAAAATGTTAAAACGATAAATTCGAATTTTGGGAATAAAAATATAAATTTGGGAAAAACAAATGCGGGAAAAAATTATCCAAACTCGACAAAGTTTGGTGCGAAAAAAGTGCCCAATAATTTGCAGGATGGATTAGGGACTATTTATTTGGATCAAGAACGTGGTAGTGGTAGTGGAGGGGGTGGATCTTTTGATATTGATGATATTAGTGTGATTGGTGGTGATGTTAATGATGAAAATAATTTTTTGAATAATAAAATTGAAAACAATTTTATTCAAAATAATGTTAATAAATTTCCTCAAATTGAAGAAAAAAAAAGAACTGATAATGAACATGAAAATGGTATTAATATTGATGCAGTAAGTCACTATACTAGTCTTACTGAATATAACGATAATACATTAATCATTGCTGTTTTATCACCGCAAATTGTATGTTTTACTATCCCATTTGATATATTTTTACCGCAAAGTAAATTTTATAAAAAAATACAAAATTGTGGTCGAAATAATAATAAAAATAATAAAAATGATCAACATTTTGAAATTAAAGTTCAGAATATTAAATCATTAATAACCACGACAATTACATCTATTCTACAAGATGGTCCTACCGGATGGCATCAATATGAAATGGATGTATATAATACGAATACGTTCAACAACCAACAAAGTTTAAACAAAATTAAAAATCTAGAAAATAATAATATTAATAATGATAATAATAGTTATTATTTTCATGACAATGATTCAATTTCTTCACAGAATTCACGTCATTCCAAAAATTCAACAAATTCGACAAACAAATATTTTTTCCCGCCTCACCCAAATCGTTTTTTACATTTTGCGATTCGAAACGATGAGTTTTCGTGTCTATTTGATCTAGATACGTTACACCGCCTTATATCATATATAGAAACACGCTATCAAGCACTGATGTCGATTATTAAGACTAAAGAGATCGTTTTTGAAGCTGGAAATATTGATAATTTAAACAACAATTTTGGCGAAAATTTTTATAATTTTTATAATTCTTCTCCGAATTTGGACCAAAAAAATGATCAAACTCGGGTTGATTTTTTCATTGTTTCAATACTACGTGGGTACCTTTATACTACAATATACGAAAAATGTTCAAACCAAGATGAATATACTAGTAAAACTGATATTAGCCCCATTGATGCTAATACTGCGTCAAATAATGAGCAAAATGATGGCGCAAAAAACGAAGAAAACCCCCTGCTTGAAAAAACACTCAAAAATCAACAATCCTCTGCAATTACCACAACTTTTTCTTCCCCATCAGATCACCAAACCAATTTACCTATTTGGATCGCATTACGTATCTCACAAGGCGATATGTCATCTTTCGAAGCAGAAAGTGGCCTAGTTTCAATTATCTCATCACATATTGCCAAAAATAACCTCCCCATGTTTGCCCTATCCACCAACGATCATGAATATTGTTTAATCCCTGGCGATTTAGTCAAAGTTACCCTTTCTACAGTATTTCATAAATTTTCAAATTGTATCATTCTTGATTCTACTTCCCATCAACTAACTATCCCCCAACGGACATTAAATCAATACCGCAATGAAATTATTAAAGATATTAATAGTTCCGATATTATTATCAGTGACGGGACAGAAGAAGTGCGGATTGAAGGGGGGAAAGATCGGGAAAAGGATAGTCCTACCACCACTCATAGCATCGCTCCTCATTCCCGGCCATCCTTATCAATAATTTCATTCCAACCACCGCTATCAAATAACCCCCCATCACAAGACTATGATGATGATTATTACACCCAACCTATGCCGTTTCAGTTAGATATGAACCCGAATCTACTTTTTAATCAAACTCAACCTCATCTTTCTCAACAAAACCCATCTTATCCAACCAATTCATCCATTCAATATGATCAAAATCATGGCATGGGGTTTGGCAATGATGTTACCGTTCGTGGGGGTCATCATGGGGGGGAGTTTGATACCGTTTCGACCACTACAAGTGCCAATACGACGACAACAACAACGGCATCTACGATATCAAACCCGATCAATCCTAATCACAATCATGAAAATAAGACCGTCTTATCCGGGGTTATTAATCGTTCGGAATTGTTAGTGGCAAAAAATTTAACCCATTTTGAATCAAATTTTGTTTCCGGGTTGAATAAAATGGATTTAAAATTAAAATTGTTATCAAATACAATATTTCTCGTCCCGTTTACATTGACTGAACTTGTTACACAAATGGCGGATAGAATATTACCAACTATTGTCTCGGTACTTGGGGATACTGTTCAGGGGTATTTATTTGGGGCCAAGGCACAACAACGAAATGACATGAAAGATGAAAGAAGTGAAAAAAAAAAGGATGTTTTTTTCACTTACACAGAAATAGCTGAGGAAGTGTCCATTTTATGTGAT
>Ga0256901_1001539_pt1 | contig 11507 bp, 11 predicted proteins | sample MC6MC0689MT_FD_190200 | JGI IMG/M metagenome (GOLD analysis project Ga0256901, IMG submission 190200) | Metatranscriptome of enriched soil aggregate microbial communities from Iowa State University, Ames, United States - MC6-MC0689-MT... | ecosystem: Environmental > Terrestrial > Soil >... | reverse complement strand
GTTGTAGTAAATCGGGATATTTTTATGTAGTGCTTGTTCGCGAGAAATGTCCAAGTACTTGTCTTGCCGTCAACCAATGGTGCGCGTACCATGAGTGCGGAAATTGGTATTCGTTATGGAGAAATCGATGTCAGTTCATTTAATTGAAGCAGTGAGATTCAACGAAGCAGGTAATCGAATTGAGATGGTGCGATGGGGCAGAGGACGTCGCAAAGGCGATGGCTCGCCAGGTTGGGAAGCAGTGACGCTGGAACAGGATGTGAGTTTGGTGGTCGACGCCTTGCATTTTGGCGATGAAGTGGCGACCGCTTTCAAGGTCGGCGATGAATTGGTATTGGGGCCGCGCATTCATATCGTGATTCCGGAACACGGAATCGAAGACATCGATACCATCGACCACGACGTACCCGGCCGCACGCTGGCCGATTTGCCGCGATTCTAGATTTCTCCGTTTTATCGGGGCGCACAAGTATTTTGAACAGGAAGCAGTAATGGGTGATGATTTATCGATCGACGAGTTGGACGCGCTTGAACAGATCAACAAAGGGCTGAAAGAAGGAAGGCCATCTGCATGCGTCGCGCGCAATGCGAAACGTCTCGCCGGACTGAAATACATTCAGTACGCGAAAAGCGGCGCAATGTCGATCACCGACAAAGGCAAGCAAACGCTATTCATCAAGCGTTGCATCGAAGGCTTGCGCGCTGTCGCAAATAATCCTGCCGCCGGGTTGAAGCCGGATGTCGTGACCTTCCTCGCGAAGAAAGGTCATATCGTCGCCAACGCAAACGAAAGCGGTTTCGACATCACGCAACGTGGTCGCGAATGCCTGGCGGACATCGATGCGGCGGTTCGATAACTTGGCTCGATATTGACGTTCATCACTCGGTCGCCAAAGTCTTCACTTAAGGTTTGCTTAGAGGACCTTAATCTTCTTAACGCTTTCTTTATGTGAACAATGGCGATCGACGTTTTTTCCTATGATTGCGATTGAGTTTTTTGAATTGCGAGAAACTTTTGACGGGTTTATTTTTCCAATCGGTGCTTGAAATGTTTGACGCATGTTTTGTGAATGCGTACCCGAGAGGTTTGAATTGCCTGGACAAGGCGCTGGCGATTTTCACACGCTGATCATCGATGTTGTTGTAAGGCCTGGTCCAACAGCGTATCCAAGATACGCATCCTCTCTTGCGTTTGAATTCAACTGAATTCCTGGAAAGGGCTTGGACGATGGACCGCAACGACAATCTGGCAGAGCAATCTGTTTTTTTCAATTCTTCAGAAGCAGCACAGTCCGACGCGGCACTCCGCATTCTCCGGCAGCTACTGAGAAATTTTCCCGAAGCCACTGCATCGCGTCTGGTCGGCGACAATATCAACGAGTTTGAAATTGCAGCGCCAACCTTCACGTTACTGATCAAGGATCCAATCGTGCTGCGGCAGTTGGTATTCGGTCGCAGTCCGCTGCCTCTGGCTGACGGCTACATCAACGGCTTGATCGATGTGGAAGGTAACTTCTTCGACGCGGTTGCCGTGAAGCGCTATTTCGAGCATTTCGACTTCACGCTTGGTCAGCGATGGGAATTGATTCGCGACGCATGGCGTTTGCCGTCCAAGGCACGCAGCTTCACAAACACGCAGTTCGACGCACACAAGCACGACGCCAACTTCGATCACGAACATACGCGGCATAGCGACAAGGCTGCGATTTCTTTTCACTACGACGTTTCCAACCTGTTCTACAAATTGTGGCTGGACCAGGAGATGGTCTATTCATGCGGCTACTTTGAATCGGAAACGGATACGCTCGATCAGGCGCAATGCAACAAGCTCGATCACATTTGTCGCAAATTGCGATTGAAGCCAGGCGAACGTTTTCTCGATGTCGGTTGCGGTTGGGGCGCGATGGTTTGCTGGGCCGCGCGGCACTATGGCGTGCAGGCGCATGGCATCACGCTGAGTCAAAAACAATACGAATATGCGCAGGCGCGCATCAAGGACGAAGGTCTGAGCGATCGCGTGACCGTGGAACTGCGCGACTATCGCGATCTGGTCGGCGAAAACGTCTACGACAAAATTTCCAGCATCGGCATGTTCGAACACGTCGGCCTGGCCAATCTGCCGGTCTACAACGCGACGATCCATCGCGTGTTGAAAACCGGTGGCCTGTTTCTCAATCACGGCATCACGCACGATGAAGACGGCTGGGAAAAAACCATCGCGACCCAATTCATCAACCGTTACGTTTTCCCCGATGGCGAGCTCGATATGGTCAGCAACGTACAACGTGGAATGGAAAACGCCGGCTTTGAAATTCACGACGTCGAAGCACTGCGTCCGCACTATGCAATGACGTTACGGCAGTGGGTCAAGCGGCTTGAAGAGCGTCGCGAAGAGGCGCTGCAATACGTTAGCGAATCCGCCTATCGTGTCTGGCGCTTGTACATGACGGCGTGTGCGCTGGAGTTCGAAGCCGGCGGCACAGGGATTTATCAGATATTGGTTTCCAAACGAGGCAGTGAAGTATTGCCGACACCATTGACGCGTACGGATATTTACACCGGTCCGTTTGCGCGTTGACAGCAAACACATTTCGCCAATAGAAAAGGGCCTAGTTTTTACACTAGGCCCTTCGTATTCTGTGGCTCCCCGACCTGGACTCGAACCAGGGACCTGCGGATTAACAGTCCGTCGCTCTACCGACTGAGCTATCAGGGAACAGAAGCAAGATTATAGGATGAATAAGTCTTGCTTGTCAAAGCCTGTGCGTCAAATTTTCTCAAATTCTTCAGAAATTTTTCGCACGCGCTTTTTCAACCTTATAAAACTTTTGCGATTGCCGATACGACGTAGTCGATGTTGCCGGTGTTGAGTGCAGCAACGCAGATACGACCAGTGTCGACAGCGTAGATCGAGAACTCGTCACGCAGACGATCGACTTGCGGCTTGGTCAAGCCGGAGTACGAGAACATGCCGCGTTGTTGAATGACGAAATCGAAGTTGTGTGCTGGTGCTTGTGCCTTCAGCTTTTCAACCAGGGCTTTGCGCATTTCACGAATGCGTACGCGCATGCCGGCCAGTTCTTCTTCCCAGACTTTACGCAGTTCCGGGCTTGCCAGTGCAGTCGCAACAACCTGACCACCGTGTGTTGGTGGGTTGGAGTAGTTGGTGCGGATGACGCGTTTCAATTGCGACAGCACGCGTGCTGCTTCTTCTGCATTGTTGGCAACGATGCTCAATGCGCCAACGCGTTCGCCGTACAACGAGAACGATTTGGAGAACGAGTTCGATACGAATACCGGACCGCCTGCTTCAGCGAATTGACGTACAACCTTGCCGTCGGAATCGATGCCGTCGCCAAAACCTTGGTACGCCATGTCGAGGAAAGGAATCAGGCCGCGCGATGTCACGGTCTTCACCACGTCGTCCCATTGCGCATCGGTCAAGTCAGCACCGGTTGGGTTGTGGCAGCAGGCGTGCAACAAGATGATCGAACCGGCAGGAACCGATTTCAATGTGTCCAGCATGCCGGCGAAATTCACGCCTTTGGTTGCTGCGTCGTAGTACGGATAATTATTAACAGTGAAGCCGGCCGACTCAAACAATGCACGGTGATTTTCCCAGCTTGGGTCGCTGATCCAGACCTGCGCGTTTGGCGCAAAGCGTTTCAGGAAGTCGGCGCCGAGCTTCAGTGCGCCAGTGCCGCCGATTGCTTGCGCAGTAACAGCACGTTTGTCCTTGACTACCGAGCTATCGGCACCAAATACGAGTTCTTGCACAGCTTTGTCGTAAGCAGCCAGACCGTCGATCGGCAGATAGCCGCGCGGCGACAGTTTTTCCATCAGTTGTGCTTCAGCTTTGCGAACGCATTCCAGCAAGGGCAGCTTGCCGTTGTTGTCGTAGTAAACGCCAACGCCAAGATTGATCTTGTTTGGATTCTTGTCGGCGTTGTACGCCTCGGTAATGCCAAGAATCGGGTCACGGGGCGCCATTTCGATGGCATTGAGGAGCGAGGCAGGAATAGGTGCGTTCATCGTGATAACATCAAAAGTTAGCTGCAAAGGACGTTTTTGCAGAAGGGTTGTATAGAGCGCAAGACCATAAGTCCTGTGCGGAAATGCGACTAATTATTTTACCAAAGGTCAGGTCTAAATGGCTGATTTATCCCAAGTTTCGAGTTCTGTCGACGAATCGAAAATCGTCACGTTCCCCAATTCTCCCTATCGGCTGTATCAACCGTTTCCTCCTGCAGGCGATCAACCTGCCGCGATCGAGAAGCTGGTCGAGGGTATCGATGACGGCTTGTTTTACCAAACATTGCTGGGCGTTACCGGTTCGGGCAAAACTTATACAGTTGCCAACGTCATCGCGCGGTTAGGTCGCCCGGCGATCGTGTTTGCGCCGAATAAAACGCTGGCGGCACAGCTCTACAGTGAGTTTCGCGAGTTTTTCCCGCAGAACGCGGTTGAATACTTTGTCAGCTACTACGATTACTACCAGCCGGAAGCCTACGTGCCGCAGCGCGACCTTTTCATTGAAAAGGATTCGTCGATCAACGAGCACATCGAGCAAATGCGTCTATCGTGCACGAAATCGCTGATGGAACGCCGCGATGTAGTGATCGTGGCAACGGTCTCGGCCATTTACGGTATCGGTAATCCGAACGAATATCACCAGATGATTCTGACGTTGCGCGCAAAGGACAAGGTCAGCCAGCGCGACGTGATCGCGCGTCTGATCGCGATGCAATACACACGTAATGAAGTCGATTTCGGTCGTGGCACATTCCGCGTGCGCGGCGATACGATCGACGTATTTCCGGCCGAGCATGCCGAATTGGCTGTGCGTATCGAAATGTTCGATGACGAAATCGACAGCCTTCAGTTGTTCGATCCGCTGACTGGGCGTGTGCGGCAAAAAATTCCGCGCTTTACCGTGTATCCGGGCTCTCATTATGTGACGCCGCGCGCGACGGTATTGCGCGCGATCGAAACGATCAAGGAAGAATTGCGTGATCGACTGGAGTTCTTCCGCAAGGAAAACAAGCTGATCGAGGAGCAACGCCTCGAACAACGTACGCGATTCGATCTGGAGATGATGCAGGAAATCGGTTTCACCAAAGGCATCGAAAACTATTCGCGTCACTTGAGCGGCGGCAAGTCCGGCGATCCGCCGCCGACGCTGGTCGATTATTTGCCGCCGGACGCACTGATGTTTATGGACGAGTCGCACGTGTTGCTGGGCCAGCTCAACGGCATGTATAACGGCGACCGCGCGCGCAAGACGAATCTGGTCGATTACGGTTTCCGTCTGCCGTCTGCGCTCGATAATCGTCCGTTACGCTTCGACGAATTTGAAGGAAAAATGCGGCAAACCGTATTCGTGTCGGCGACGCCGGCGGATTACGAAAACCAGCATGCCGACCAAGTCGTCGAGCAGGTTGTGCGTCCAACCGGTCTGGTCGATCCGATCATTCATGTGCGGCCAGCGTCGTCACAGGTCGACGATTTGATGTCGGAAATCACCGATCGCGTGAAGAAAAACGAGCGCGTGCTGGTGACCACGCTGACCAAGCGTATGGCCGAGCAGTTGACGGAATTCCTGAGCGACAATGGTATCAAGGTGCGGTATTTGCACAGCGATATTGATACGGTTGAGCGGGTTGAAATCATCCGCGATTTGCGTATCGGTACGTTCGACGTGCTGGTCGGGATTAACTTGTTGCGCGAGGGGTTGGATATTCCTGAGGTGTCGCTGGTGGCGATTCTTGATGCGGACAAGGAAGGTTTTCTGCGTTCGGAACGCAGCCTAATTCAAACGATTGGGCGCGCTGCGCGTAACTTGCAAGGTACGGCGATTCTGTACGGCGACAAGATTACCGATTCCATGCGTCGCGCCATCGATGAAACAGAGCGGCGTCGCACCAAGCAGGTCGCGTTCAACGAAGCCAACGGCATTACGCCGGCCGGTATCAAGAAAGAGATTCGCGAGCTGATCGACGGCGTCTACAGTCCGCATGAAGCGCGCCAGGAGCAATTGGTTGCGCAAGAACATGCGAAGTACGATTCCATGAGCGAAAAACAGGTCAGCAAGGAAATCAAGCGACTTGAAAAACAGATGGTCAATCACGCGAAAAATCTGGAATTTGAAAAAGCGGCACAAGTGCGCGATCAATTGCGCATATTGAAAGAGCAGTTGTTTGGCGCGACGGTAACCGACAATGTGGTGCCGTTAGTCAGCAAGTAACGATGTGAGATGTACTAGACGGCGCCTTCGGGCGCCGTTTCTTTATCATCTGCGGCCGACTGCAAAATGCATCTCGCTATAATCAGCGCCTTCACTTTATTCCTTAAAAATGATTCCACATTCTTTTACAGCCATGCTGGACGTTGCGCATCCGTCATGGCGTCCGATTCTTTCTGCCGGACTGGACGCGATCGATGCAGCGTTTCCCGACTATCTTCCTTCGTTGGCCGATGCGCATTATTTGCCGAACGGCGGTCGCGTGTTTGCCGCTTTCACGCAGCCTGTTGACGCCGTGCGTTATGTGTTGGTCGGTGAAGGGCCTTATCCGCGACCGGATAGTGCGACCGGTGTGTGCTTCATGGACGGTGCGGTGACATCGTTGTGGTCGGAAAAAGGTTTGTCGAAGCCGGTGAATCGCGCAACGTCGTTACGCAATTTCATGAAAATGCTGCTGGTGGCAGACGGACAATTGTCGATTGCGCAAACCACCGGCGACGCGGTGGGAGAAGTTGCGCACAAGGCACTGGCTGCGCCTGATTCTGTCATCCAGACATTGCCGGAACTGCAGGCGAATCTGACGGCGCAAGGTTTTTTGTTGCTGAATGCGACACTGGTTTATCGTCCGGACGTGCCGCCGGTCAAGGATGCCAAAGCCTGGCAGCCATTTTTACAAGCGGTCTTAGCCGCACTGGCGGATCATGCCGAGCGCCAAGGCAATGAGCCGCCGACGCTGGTGTTGTGGGGGAAAATTGCCGTGCAACTCGACGCACTGCCTGCGAACAAGCGATTCCCCAAAAAGACTTCCGAGCATCCTTACAACTTGAGCTTCATCGCTAATACGACGATGCAGCAATTGTTTGGCGCCATGCATTTGCTGCGCAAACAAGACGGTTCTTAAATCAAGCTCATCTGGCGTTTGTCTGGTGGCACCAGTTGCGCTTCAGTTTCGGCGAACAATGAGTTGCTGGCCGGCGTGGTCTTGCGAGTCTCGGGTTTGATGTCTCGCGCCAGCAGACGACCGATCATGACTTCGTAAAAGGCTGGCAGGGCGTTTGGATCGTCGTGTGCATGAAAATGCTGACGAATGATCATGCCATCCCACATGCCGGTCAAAAACAGCGCGGTCTGCGCCGCGTCCAACGCTGGATCCAGCTGGCCGCGCGCCTGCGCAACGCGCAGAATCGTCGTCAGGCCCATCACCCATTCCGCTTCGATCTTGCGCAGCACGGCGCCGATTCGCTTGCTGCGCATGCCTTCCGCATATACCTCGGTCATTAATCCTGCATCTCCGCCAGAACGATAGCGCTCTGCAAACAGACGCGTGGTCGCATTCAAAGCTTGCGACAGCGATTCCGCATCGCGAAGCTGCAGAAGTGCAGCGCGTGCCTGACGCCGTTCGTCTTCCACCATCGCTTCGATGATGGCTTCCTTGCCGGTGAAGTAACGATAAACCGCGCCTGGCCCAAGGCCGGTTTCTGCGCAAATTTGCTGCATCGATGTTTGATGGAAGCCGGTTTTGCGGAAGCATTTGGCAGCGGCACGCAATACTTCGATGCGTTTCTTGTCTGCTTTTTGCGTTGGGGATTGCGGGGTCTTGGAGATGCGGGAAGCCATGAATATTTAAGAGCGAGCTTTCGCTCAAGATATGAAGCGTCAATTATAAATTGAATGTTCGCTCAATAAAATGAAAATATATTAAAGCGATTAATTTCCCAAGATATAGAGTAAAAATGGTCTCAGATGTATGGCTAAATTTATTGAGTGAACATTCAAATTAAATTTTATTGATGCTTGCTGCAAACTAGATTCCATCAAAACTAGTAATGATTTGTAGGGGAGAGTTTTTATGGGCCGACGACTTGCAAAGAGACTCGAGCGTTTGTTGTAGTGTCTCTGATCATGAGGGCCATTTAAACTTCCAGCGGACTTCGTGACCGTGATCAATGAGTCTTAAGAAATCTGCTTATACACTGTTGTCTAAAATCAATTTCATGGTTTAACGCCGTTCGGCTAGCAATATGTCGGAAAGTCCTTACCTGACAGATTCACTCAAGTTTGTTATACTTGACAAAATTGATCAACAAATCAGATTCGCAGTTCATTCTGGAGTCGATATTTCATGCGTTTGACTACTAAAGGTCGTTTTGCTGTGACGGCAATGATTGACTTGGCATTGCGCCAGGACAACGGTCCAGTCACGCTTGCCGGCATCAGCCAGCGCCAGGAAATCTCGCTTTCGTATCTGGAGCAGTTGTTCGGCAAATTGCGTCGCCATGAAATCGTCGAGTCCGTACGCGGGCCCGGTGGTGGTTATAACCTTGCGCGTCCACCGGAAGATGTGTCAGTCGCCGACATCATCATCGCGGTCGACGAACCGCTGGATGCGACGCAATGTGGTGGCAAGGAAAATTGCCATAGCGTCGACCATGAAAATGGTCCGCGCTGCATGACTCACGATTTGTGGGCCACGCTGAATGCCAAGATGGTGGATTACCTGGATTCCGTTTCGTTGAAAGATTTGGTTGATCAACAGAAACAAAAGTTTTCCGAACAAAGCGTCGTGGTTGTGCATCGCAGCCCGGCAGCGGTTTGATTATTGGAGCTAAACATGAATGCGCCGTTGGATAAAAGCCTGATTGATACGATCAAGGCACCTCATTTTCCGATTTACATGGATTACTCGGCGACGACGCCGATCGATCCGCGCGTTGCCGACAAGATGATTCCGTACCTGCGCGAGCAGTTCGGCAATCCGGCGTCGCGCAGTCACATGTATGGTTGGACGGCTGAAAAGGCGGTAGAAGATGCACGCGAACAAGTTGCGTTGCTGGTTGGTGCTGATCCGCGTGAAATCATCTGGACCTCCGGCGCGACCGAAGGCAACAACCTTGCACTGAAAGGTGCTGCGCAGTTCTACAAAACTAAGGGCAAGCACATTATCACGGTGAAGACCGAGCACAAAGCGGTGCTGGATACCGTGCGTGAACTGGAGCGTCAGGGTTTTGACGCGACTTATTTGCAGCCGCAAGACAACGGTCTGATCACGATCGAACAACTGGCGGAAGCGATTCGTCCAGACACGATTTTGGTCTCCGTCATGTTGGTGAATAACGAAATCGGCGTGATTCAACCGATCGATGAAATCGGCGAGCTGTGCCGTAGCAAAGGCATCATTTTCCATTGCGACGCTGCGCAGGCAACCGGCAAGGTCAAGATCGATCTGGAAAAATCCAAGGTCGACCTGATGACGTTCACCGCTCATAAAACCTACGGTCCAAAAGGGATCGGCGCTTTGTACGTGCGTCGCAAACCGCGTGTGCGTATCGAAGCGCAAATGCACGGCGGCGGTCATGAGCGTGGCTTGCGCTCCGGCACGTTGGCGACGCACCAAATCGTCGGCATGGGCGAAGCGTTCCGTATCGCGCGTGAAGAAATGGACACGGAAATCGTCCGCATCAAGGCATTGCGCGATCGTCTTGCCAAAGGTTTGATGCAGATGGAAGAGGTCTATATCAACGGCGATATGGATCACCGCGTGCCACATAACCTGAACGTCAGTTTCAATTATGTCGAAGGTGAATCGCTGATCATGGCGATCAAGGATCTGGCGGTTTCTTCCGGTTCGGCTTGTACTTCGGCCAGTCTGGAACCATCTTATGTATTGAGAGCGCTCGGTCGCAGCGACGAACTGGCGCACAGCTCGATTCGTTTCACGTTCGGTCGTTTCACGACGGAAGAAGATGTCGATTTCACGATCAATTTGATCAAGGAAAAAGTGTCCAAGCTGCGCGAATTGTCGCCGCTGTGGGATATGTACAAAGACGGGATCGATATCAGCACGATCCAATGGGCGGCGCACTAAGCGCACGCGGGTCAGGCAAAGCTGAACAGTTTCGAAATCAAGGAGCATCAAAATGGCTTACTCAGACAAAGTTCTCGATCACTACGAAAACCCGCGTAATGTCGGCGCATTCGACAAAGGTGATAACACCATCGGTACCGGCATGGTCGGTGCGCCGGCTTGCGGCGACGTGATGAAATTGCAGATCAAGGTCGGCGCCGATGGCGTGATCGAAGATGCGAAGTTCAAAACCTACGGTTGCGGTTCGGCGATTGCTTCCTCGTCGCTGGTGACCGAATGGGTCAAAGGCAAGACGCTGGATCAAGCACTGTCGATCAAGAACACGCAGATCGCTGAAGAACTCGCGTTGCCACCAGTGAAAATTCACTGCTCGATTCTGGCAGAAGACGCGATCAAGGCAGCAGTGCTGGATTACAAAACGCGTCACGGTTCGGCAGAATCGAAAGAAGCGGCTTAAGTTTGTCGATCACGCGTGACGATGACGTCGCGCGACATTCTTGTTGAGTAAAGATCATGGCAATTACATTGACTGAAAAAGCGGCGAAGCACATCAACCGCTACATGGAACGACGCGGCAAAGGCATCGGCCTGCGTTTCGGCGTGCGCACGACCGGCTGTTCCGGTCTGGCGTACAAGCTTGAATACGTGGATGAAAGCGCAAGCGAAGACAGCGTATTCGAGTCGCATGGCGTCAAGGTCTTTGTCGATCCGAAAAGCCTGCCGTACATCGATGGCACTGAACTCGATTTCGCGCGTGAAGGTTTGAACGAAGGCTTCAAGTTCCATAATCCGAACGTCAAGGATGAGTGCGGTTGCGGCGAAAGCTTCCGCATCTGATGCATCCAATGTAATGGCGGCCTGAGGTCGTCGTTGATTGCCCTATTCAAAAGAGCCTGTCGCATCCGAGCAGGCTCTTTTATTTGATACCGCATAGAAGCAACAGCACGCGACGCAAGCCGGCAGTGCAATACCGATCAGCAATGCAAAACCACTTCGAACTCTTTCACTTGCCGCAGCAGTTTGCCGTCGATTTGAAGGCGCTCGACAGCGCTTATCACGAAGTGCAAAACCAGGTGCATCCGGACAAGTTTGCCAGTGCTTCGGATGCGGAAAAACGTGTCGCCATGCAGTGGGCGACCCGCGCGAACGAAGCGTACAAAACGCTGAAAAGTCCGTTCAAGCGTGCTGCCTACCTGTGCGAGATCAACGGCGTCGATCTGCAGACCGAATCGAACACATCGATGCCGGTGGAATTCCTGATTCAGCAGATGGAATGGCGCGAAGCGCTGGACGATGCGCGAGCTGAAAAGAACAGAGGCGCATTGGAGCAGCTTGATAACGATCTGCGCGGTGCGCGCAAAACAACGGTCGGTGAAGTCGGTGTGCTGCTGGATAACGGCG
>Ga0256901_1001538_pt1 | contig 11509 bp, 11 predicted proteins | sample MC6MC0689MT_FD_190200 | JGI IMG/M metagenome (GOLD analysis project Ga0256901, IMG submission 190200) | Metatranscriptome of enriched soil aggregate microbial communities from Iowa State University, Ames, United States - MC6-MC0689-MT... | ecosystem: Environmental > Terrestrial > Soil >... | reverse complement strand
GCAGAATGGGCGCTCAAGTAGTTAATAAATTTTCGCTCAACGTGATAGGTGGCTACACCGCTGGTGTAAATGGCATTGAGATCGGAAGTGTTTTTAATATTGTAAAGCAAGACATGAAACACCTGCAAATAGGTGGCTTGTTCAATATTGTAGGTGGCCAAATGAATGGATTGCAAATTGGTGGGCTGCACAACACAGTGCTGGATAGTGTGTCTGGTATTCAGATTGCGGGCATGAGCAACTTTATTACCAAACACGTAAGCGGTATTCAAGTGGGTGGTGTTTATAATCAAACAGCTTCGGTAAAAGGTATACAGGTGGGTGGTGCAGGCAACATTAATAGGGGCGATGCTTCCGGCGTTCAGGTAGCAGGCTTAGGCAGTCGCAACAAACGTTTTAATGGCATACAAGTTGCGGGTGCCCTCAACTTAAATACCGAAAGTGTCAATGGCATACAAGTGGCAGGCTTAGCTAATATAGATATAGCCGAAGCAAAAGGGCTACAAATAGCAGGCTTACTTAATGTTACGAAGATGCTGAAGGGTGTTCAAATTGGTTTGGTCAATTTTGCTGATAGCTCTGATGGATATAGCATTGGGCTTATCAACATCAATCCTAAAGGTTACCACAAACTGTCGGTGAGCACTAGCGAACTACAACACTTGACCATTGGCTACAAGTCAGGCAATAGCAAGCTGTACAGTATTATGCAAGTAGGCACACAACTTAATAGTAAGGAGAAAGCTTACTCCGTTGGCTATGGGATTGGTAGCGATAAAAGCATAGGAAAAAGATTTTTTCTAAATCCAGAATTGACCCAAAATTATTTTTATACTGGCAATAGTAAGTCGCAACATTTACTCACGCGCCTCCAATTTAATATTAAGTACAAACTGGCAACATTCTGTTATATCTATACTGGTCCTGCCTTTTCGCTTTTATACAGCAATAATGAAACAGCGGCCGATGGCTATCGTTCCAACTTTATAAATGATTATCCAAGCGTAGCATTTTCAAATAGAATTAAGGGGTGGCTAGGCTGGAACATAGGCCTGGACTTGTTTTGATAGATCAACTATTTTGGCTACTTTATTTTGAGCAATCAAAACTCAATAGGGGTAAATGTTTAGATGGGTGTCCTAAGCTAAAAGACACCAAAACATGACAAGAAATTCGCTCAGCACATTGCTGCTTACGCTCATTTGCACCACCCTATTATTATGCTGCTTTGTTATCATTTCTTCAGCCCAAGAAACCAAGACCAGACCCGCTCACATTGGTTTCGTATATCCACTAAGTACTAATGGAACTGATGCTGCGAACTATATCAATAATTTTTCCCTACATATACTAGCAGGTCTTGCTAACAATGAAAATTCTTTTTGTTTAGCAGGTATAAGCAATGTTGTAAAATGCAATGCTAGTGGTGTTATCATTGCAGGACTTAGCAATCACATTGGCCATAATGCAAAAGGTCTGCAGCTGGCAGGATTAGTCAATACTATAAAAAATAATGCTGAGGGCGTTCAGCTTGCCGGACTTGCCAATGTTACTGGCAACAGTAATGGTGTGCAAATTGCAGGCCTGGCCAATGTTGCCAAAGCTGCAGAAGGCGTGCAGATAGCGGGTTTTGTTAATACCGCTAAAAATGCAAACACCCAAGTTGCTGGCTTTAGTAACCTATCAACGAATGCGAGTGATGTTCAGATAGCGGGCTTCATCAATACTAGCCAAGAGGCAAAAAGTCAAGTTGCAGGATTTATTAATGTAGCTAAAAAAGTAAGCGGTGTGCAAATTGCAGGATTTATAAACATTGCTGAAGAAAGCAATTATCCCATAGGCCTAATAAACATCAGCAAAAACGGAGAAAAACAATTGGGCATTACCCTTGATGAAACCGGTAGCACCGTGCTTGCACTACGCTCTGGTGGCAAGGTGCTTTATGGTATTCTTGGCGTAGGCTATAACTTCAGGAACGAGAATGCGAAGTATGTTGTAGAAGGGGGCATTGGAGCTCATTTCCCCATAACCTCTGCCTTTAGAGCCAATCTCGAAATTACGGCTTCCGCATTATCGGATATTCAATATGATGTTTATTTCAAAACTACTACACGCCTGCTAGCGGCTTATAAGCTTGCTAACCGTATTGAATTTTTCGCTGGGCCTACCTTTAATCATTTAGGCTTTGACCGCTACCAGCATGACATTCGTAAAGACAATTATATATGGAGCAGAAAAAACCCAAATTATTTTAATGGGCTGTACATTGGGCTAATGGGCGGCATTCAAATAAATTTATAGGTGCATTTTATTTTTTCCCAAATCGTTAACCAAGTATCGCCACAATTTAGTCGTCTATATTCTTTGATTGGCTAAATAGCATTAATAATCGCAACATTTAACCATAAAAAACTAATATAATGAAAAAAGCAGTTTTATTTCTATCCATAATAACCTTAGCAATTATCGCCTTTTCGTCTTGTAAAAAAGTATCAGGCGAAGGGCCGGTAGTTACAGAAACACGCAGTATAGCCGACTTTAGTGAGATTAAATCACAATTTTCGGGCAATACTTATATCACCTATGGCCCAACTTATAGCGTAACAATAGAAGCGCAACAAAATATAATTGATGCTTTGGAAACAACGCTGAGCAATGGTAGACTTACTGTTAAAGTAAAAGAAAAAACAGTACTTGACCCCGATGAAACCGTGAAAGTGCACATTACCACGCCTAACATTTTAGGATTGTTTGTGAGCGGTTCTGGTAATATGTATGTAATCAACAAAATGCTCAGCTCAGATTTGATATTGAAAGTAAATGGTTCGGGCAATATTAATATTGCAGAATTGGAAGCCAACAATATTAATGGAGAGATAACCGGCAGTGGCGAAATAAATATTGCGGCTGGTAAAGTTAACAGACAAACGCTTGATATTAGTGGTAGTGGCTCTATGGACTTACTCAATCTTGAATCTAAAAACGCAGATATAAAAATTTCGGGTTCTGGAAATGCTTCTTTGTTTGTTACCGACAATTTAAAGGTTCGTATTTCGGGCAGTGGCAATGTAAGTTACAAGGGCAATCCTGCAGTAGATGTAAATATTACCGGTTCTGGAAAACTGAACCATTTATAAGAAACTATTAAAACGACACATTACTATTCCTAAACAATATTTTCTTAATGCCAGCGTTTATGGTCTGTTGTGAAAGATGCGAAGGGATTGATGTTTATTAAATTATTCTATGACTTCAGGCTGGTTCTTAACCGAATTAATTTTCCGCATTCACAATAGTGAAACACCTAACGTTATCCAATTTGATAAGCGTATGCGCTTGATGAAAGCAGATTCATCGCGAGAAGCTTATCAAAATGCATTGGTAATGGCATCTAACGAGCTCGATAAAAACAACATTACAAATAACGGAACGCTTTGGGAATTTGCGGGTATTGGTTTATTACAAACTATAGACAAGCCTGAAGGCCAAAGCATAGACAATATAGAGCTGCATTACACCATTGAAACACCCGGTGAGGCAAAGGAATATATGCTGTCGCTAAGAGCTAAAAATGAGCGCATGCAAATGCAGATTGCCCTGATTGCATAACCTGAATGATACACTATTTAAAAAAATGGAACCCTGATGGTTCCATTTTTTTTGCCTAAATTTTACCTAAGTTCGCAGCTCAATATTATAATAATGTTTTCTGTAGTTCCCAATTTTTCGCTGCTGACGCTCAATACTTTTGGTATGGATGTAAGGGCTGCTTATTTCTCTGAACTAAAAAATATAGCAGAACTAGCTAGCCTAAGCCAACAACCTGAATATAAAAAAGGATTGATGTTATTAGGTGGCGGCAGCAATATTTTGTTCACGCAAGATGTGAACAAATGGGTACTGCAAAATAAAATTAAAGGCATAGAAAAGATAAAGGAAGATGACAACCATGTGTGGTTAAAAGCTGGTGCCGGCGAGGTGTGGCACGACTTTGTATTATATTGCGTGCAGCATAATTATGGTGGAATAGAGAACCTATCCTTAATTCCAGGAACAGTAGGTGCAAGCCCGATACAGAATATTGGTGCTTACGGTGTAGAGATAAAAGATGTGATGGAGGAACTGGAATGTTGGAACATAGCCACTGGTCAAATAGAAACTTACACCAATACAGCTTGTGCATTTGGTTACCGCGACAGTATTTTCAAACGAACATTGAAAGGTAAAACCATCATTACTTCGGTTGTGTTTAAGTTAAACAAACAGCCAGTGTATAACATTAGTTATGGCAATATTCAACAAGAGCTAGAGGCCATGGGCATTGCAGAATTATCTATAAAGGCGGTATCTGATGCCGTGATTAATATTCGCACTTCCAAATTGCCTAATCCTAAAGAGATTGGAAATGCGGGTAGCTTTTTCAAGAATCCGGAAATTGACCGCGACTTTTATGGAAGCTTGAAAGAAACATACCCTACTATTCCTGGCTATGTGGTTTCAGATGAATTGATAAAAGTGCCTGCAGGCTGGCTTATCGAGCAATGCAACTGGAAAGGATTTAGGGAAGGCGATTATGGTGTTCATAAAAACCAAGCCTTGGTACTGGTCAATTACGGTAAGGCTAGTGGCGCCGACATCGACAAGCTTTCGTTACAGATACTAGAATCTGTTAAAAGCAAATTTGGTATTGAGCTGGAAAGGGAAGTGCAGATAGTGTAAATACAGCAAACAAAAAACAAGAGCGAGCCTATCATCGGGCTCGCTCTTGTTGTTAACTTATCTGTTATAACTCAATTCATTTTTTAACTTCTCTGGCAATTCAGGCACTTCATGTCTGGGCAACAAGAAAGATGTCAGCTCTGCTATCTCTTTAAATATTTGATGACTGTCGGCAGCCGCTTTAAGGTAACCCGCGCCAGTACTGCCTCCAGTGCCTACGCGCTTGCCAATAGTACGTTGCACCATGTGTATATGTCTATGGCGCCACAACGACAACAATTCATCGATTTCCAACAAGGTGCTTAGCAATTCGTATGGTAGATGTAGCAAAGGAAAATCGCGATACAGCATGATGAAGAAGGCATTACGGCTAGCCAAACTACTCAATCTTCTATCTTGCGGATACTCATCTTCATTCACAAAAATCTTATCGAAGGTATCTAAGTTTTGTTGCTCAATAGGCAAAAGTCCTGCTGCATAAGTGTTGCGGTAACTAACCCAAAACGGATGCATGCTAGGTTGCACATCTTGTGTTTGATCCCAATAAACGGTGTCGCTACAGAAAGGCATACGCTCTAGCCATTTGTTGAGCAACACAATTAAAGACTCCTCACTTTCGGCTTTTTTTACGCGTGCTATATCTTTTTCATTCAATTGAGAAAGATAATATTCTTGACCAAAACGGTTCTCGTAATTCAGGCCCAGCGCAGCTTCTATGATTTTAAACTGGATGCTTTGAAAGCCAGATGCCGGACGTAATAAATCTCTGAAATCTAAAAAATCCAATGGCGTCATTGTTTCAATAACACTTATCTGGTCTACCAAAATGGTGAGTATGGAGCAAATTCTTTTAAGCCTATGCACCGAGTTATAAATGTCTGGCGAGTTGTCGGCTACATTGGGTTGCTTAAATATATTGCGTACAATGTCCAACTCATGAATAATTTGCTTGAACCACAATTCATACGTTTGGTGGATAATCACAAACAACATTTCATCATCGGCCTTAATGCCTTCTTTCGCACTCTCCGGAAACTGAGCTTCCAATATCTTATCCAGTTGTAAGTACTCGCTGTAATAAACAGGAGGTCTTTGTTTTTTCTCCATAGTAAAGAAATTAAAATTTCGTTTTATTGATAAATGTACGACTATTCCTAAATGGTGTTAAGATTGCTCTGATAGCGGCTCTAGCCATATTTTCTTTTCCTTACAAAGAAAAAGACAGCACCAAAAATAATAGTAACCGTAAGCGGAACAGCAATGTTTATAAATTGCCAGGTGCTACGTTCTTTTTCTACAATTTTTGGGTCCAAAACCCTAGGTTCAAAATTCTTACTTCTGGCTTCTAATAAATTGTTGGGGTCAATCATGTACTCCATGCAATTGAGCAAGAATATCTGGTTGTCAAAAATTTTGCCTTCCATAAACTTAAATGTGCCTAACTGAGCTGGTCCCGACTTTTCAGAAAATTCGTTAGCCAGGATATCGGCATCACCAGTGATAATCATTTTACCCGGCTGCTTCATCTTAGCTGTCACGGGCAGTTTCAAAGAATCAATCATTTGGGCTACCACCACGGGCTTTCTGCTAGCGTATGCCGATGTGAACATACCTTCCAGCAATACCGCACCTATCAAATTACTTTTAGTAAATGTAGCAGGATTAGGCGGCACCATGGCCGACTCTAAGATGATAGGCATTGGTGCTGCATTGGTTTTGCTGTATTTGCTTGAGGAAAGTAAAACTGTTTTTTTAATAGCAGGGTCATTGGTATTGGTATCAATACTGCTCACAAAGCGCGTAAGCACACCCGTCATATTTTTTACAATAGGATGCTCGCTACCTGCTTTCAATTCTGGGAAATATACCCAAGGAAAGAAAGTGTATTCCGAATTGTTGCCTGCAGCTTGCAAAGGTATTTGAGCTGAGTTTACAGCATCTTCAATAATGTTGGTGTTGACCCGCACACCATAATGAAACAACAAATCGTTTAGGTTAAGTTCAATGGGCATGGCATTAAAATTGCCCGTGCGTAAGCTATCCAGATTACCCGTTACCATATTGATGCTCCAAAGAATATTACCACCATTCATCACATACTGGTCTAGCTTAAATTTATCTTCTTCAGAAAATACCTCCATTGGTCTGTTGATGATAAGCGCTTTCACCTCGGCAGGTATTACGCCTGCCTGACTGATGTTGAACGTGTCGATATTGTAATAAGCCGACAGCGCATAAATGGCACTGCTTATGGTTGGCCCTATTTCTTCGCCGTGACCGGTAACGTAGCGTACTTCTGCTTTTTCGCCTTTGGTCAATTGGTGTATGGCATTAGCCAAATTGTATTCCAATAACATCTCCGATTTCAAGAGATTTTTCCTATTCAAATTCATGGTATTGGTCTCTTGCAAGAAAACAGGATTGGCCAAGGACTCACCTTTACTGTTCACTTTAGTTACCAATGCCCAAGGAAATACCATTTTTTGCGTCATGCCTTTTTTACCTTCATTACGGGTAACGGGCATGCCCGACATTTGATAGCGCTTCAAGATTTCGATAGCAGTGGTATCTTTTCCCAAAGGATCAATAATCTTGTAGCTTACCTTGTTGTTGCTAATGTCCCTAAAGTTGCGCAGCACACTTTCTGTACTGTTGCTCAAGCTTTGGAAAGCCGCCGGTAAATCGTCGCCGGTAAGAAAAACCAATACTTCCGTTTTGCCTTCCAGGCTTTGCAGCATTTGCTTGGTAGCTGGCGTGATGGTATAGCGGCTGTCGCGTGTGAGGTCCACTTGGCCATAAAAAAACCAGGCAAGTATATTTGCCATTATCACCAAAGCGATAATCACAAATAGTCTTTTGCCTGGATTATTATTTTTACTCGAATTATTTTGGGCTATTGTTGCAGACATTTTTACAATAAAATGATTGCAAAAATATGGAATGCAGCGTGTAAAAGATAATTTACTTTTCTTTCAGAAAAGAAGTGAGTGCGCGCACAAATTCAGTGTTTAGGGGCAATGATGATTGTGTGTAAGTAACCATGTTGGCTGCTTTATCGGCAGGTGCATTTTTAAGCACATGATTCATCCCTTCAATTATGCTTAGCGTTGCTGTAGGCTTGGCTTTCTTAAGTGCTTCGGCATCGGCTACAGGCACTTGAATATCGGTGGTACCAGCAATAATCATAACAGGCATGTTCAACTTCTTTATTTCCATCGCAGGTTCATATTTCATCCAGGAGATAAGATATGGCTGCACTGAAAGCCGGAATGCGGCCTGAAATTCGGAAGGAACACTAGCTAATTGAACACCTTTCTTCAAGCTATCTAATATTGAAACTACACGCTCATCAGCTATCTGACGTTGTAAGGTAGCCGCTATATTTTCACCAGGTCCGCATACAGAAACATAAGCATTAGCACGTAGTTTGTTTGCCGACAACATACCTACCATGGCGCCTTCGCTGTGGCCAATTACATATAAGCCGCTGGCTTTTTTTTGCTTACGCAAATACTCACCCAGTTGCATTACATCACTGGCATAATCTTCAAAACGCAATTTCGATTCATCGGGGTCAAAGTCATTGCTGGCGGCTATCATTCTTTTATCATAGCGCAAACTTGCAATACCTTGTTCTGCCAAGGCTTCTGCTATCATTTTGTAGGCATTCGTGTTTACTCTATTGCCACTATTCCCATCTCTATCCGTTGCGCCGCTGCCGGCTATAATTATAGCCACCCTCAATTTTCCACTTGTATTATCTGGATACATAATGGTACCTTTTAAAGTTCCGCCATTTACTTTTACCGATACCTCTTCTTCCCTAAAAGCAGATGCTATAGTAGCTGCATTACCAGCAGATGTTTCCGTTGGTGGCACTAAAACAAAGCCTAATAATTCCTGATTTTTATTAAAGGTGCAGCTAAAGCCCTGGTCTTTATTGGCAAATTTGATATTGACTACAATTGGATTAGCATCGGGAGTCGCGTTAGACAACTGGTGAGATTGAAATTTACCAAACATGCCTTCAATCTGCGACCAGCCATCCTTTAGCACATCGGCATTCACTGCATTGCCCACCTCTGGTCCAAATAATTTTGCAGCTACGTCATATTGATTTTCCGACAAGGCCTTTACAAATTTGTCAGCAATGTCAGCATTCGTTTGTGCTTTGCAGCTAAGGGTTACGAACGTTAATGCGGTAAGGAGTAGAAAAGATATTTTCTTCATATTAATGGGATGTTTAGTTTATTAATTTGGTTGGTTTTTTAGTTTTTTCCAGAGGATGAAAGAATAAGCAAATGGCAGTATGGTCATCATAATAATAGCAGTTATAAAGAAGGTCTCCAGCGCCAAATCGTTATTGATGAAGAATGCAGAAATAGCAATGAGTATACCACCGGCAACCCAAATCCTCCCGCCTACTTGATGCGTTTTGCGCCATACAGTTTCATTTTCCAAAGCCCAGGGCGTACGAATGCCAATAAAATAATTGGGCTTGAGTGAAGGAAAGAAATTACCTAAGGCAGCAAAGAACAGACCAATAACGGCGAACATAAATTTCCCTAATTGTGCGGCACCTTCTTGCTGTGCCAGATATAGCGTGAAGCAGGCCAAAGCGGTTATGAATAATAACACTACAAATTTGATTCTTTCATATTTCCCAACACCATTTTTCAATTTTTGTTTAGGGTCTATTAGCGGCAATATTTTGAATAATAAATAGAACAGCAAGGCCATGCAACCCGGCATAAGCCATAAGCTCCATTTAGCACTCCATCCATTGGCATTGCCTTGTAAGTCAAAATGGGTAGGCACTTCACTGGGTAGCTTATTGTAAATAGTAGCCAGATAAATAAGTGGTGCAGTGACCAGGGCAAGGTTTGGGGAATCTCTTTTAAGGTTTAGCTTCATGTGGCTTATTTTTTTAGGTTAATGATCCATTCCATAATATCGTCAAGTACCGTGGTGTTTATGCTATAAGTTATAAACTGTCCATTCTTTTCGGAGCTCACTAGCCCAGCCTGCCTTAGTATTTCCAGGTGATGAGAAATGCTGGGTTTGGAAATATTAAATTTTTCAGCAATCTCTCCAGCAGTCATGTCCCGCTCCCGCAAATGCTTAAGCATATCCCTTCTTATAGGATCATTCAACGCTTTGAATAATTGATTCAATTTGTATTTAGGTATTTAGACAAATATCTAAATAATAGTTGAGAATGTGAAATTCTTGAGGATATAATTTCGGATTTGGCTCAATAAGTAACGGCATCATGATTTCTATCCCTAAATAATGCATTTCATCCCAAGCATTTGTATATATTTTTCATTGCTTTTACTTTTGATTAACATATATAAGCAGGAAGCCGAAAATGCATTCCAGAGTAGGCGCAATTTTACAAATTTTACAATAAATGAACATGAAAACAATGTTTGCCACAGCTGTAGTTTGCTTAATTAGCATATTCGCTACAGCACAAAAAACTGAATTGAAATTGTATGAAGAGCTTAAACCCGGAGAAGCTCTATTTTCTAAAGACGGTAAATGGGTGTTGATTATGGAAAACGTTTCTGGTCCTAAATATGGGCAGTATTCCACATTTGCTACTCATAATTTTTCTACTGCTAGAGACAAAGGGATCATGAGTTCTGCTCCAAAAACTTCAATTGGTAAAGCGAGAGGTAAGGCGACCAAGTTGGGTTTTCAAACATGGGGAATAGAAGTTCTGGAATACTTAACACCAAATACATATACTTTTTTACAAAAAATCAATACTGGTAATGGTGCTGCCAAAATGATTGTTGAAAATGATGGAACCTTAAGCTTTTTAAATGCAAAAGGGGAAAAGACATCGACCATTAAATAGTAAATAATACCAATGCAACAATGCATTGTTTGAAAATATTTCAAGTTTAAAAGCAGGAAGCCGAAAATGCTATTTCAGAGTAGGCGTAAACTATAAATTAACGGAAATGAAATTTCTTAAATTTGCAATCTTGGCATTGCTATCAGTTGGAACTTTAAGTTCAGTAGCTCAAACAAAGGGTGAGAAATTTGACCCAAATCACAATGGATATTATCTACTTAAAACTAAATTTACCGGTGATGCACAATCTTTGGAGTGCAATGGTGCAGAGAGCCCAACAATGAATGGAGGTGCTTTTATGTCATCTCAAAATGGAGCAAGTGGACAACAGTGGAAATTTGTTGCAGATGCAAAAAATCCAGGGTATTACCGTATGCAAACCAAACTGCACGGAGCAAAAAAATGTTTGGAAGGCAATGGAAAAGATAGCCCATTTAAAAATGGAGCATCGTTTATGGATAATTGTAAAGATGTTTCTGGGCAACTTTGGAAAGTTGAAGATCTTGGAAATGGATATTATCGTTTAAGAGCAATGTCTCAAGGCAATTCAACGTCCTTAGAAGCAAAAGTAGAAGGTACACATGGTAATAACACTTTTCTTGACAATACGCGTAACGTAACTGGTCAATTTTGGTATTTTATAAAAGTAAAATAATCAAATCTTATACCAAAAAATAGGAATAGCAACCTTATAGGAAGCTAAGTCTATTTTTCTGAATGAATATTTTTTAAATGGGGTCGCATAGTCATGCAGCCCCATTTTAATTTGCACAATCCAATCGAATTCATCAACCCTAAAATGCCATGGCCGCTGCTGTAGTCAATCGCACACCAATTTCACGATCTTCGAACACTATATGTCCCACACTAATTTAATTTACGGCTTCAAGGATGAATCCAGGTAAAGATTTGCTTGTTCTGTTT
>Ga0256901_1001537_pt1 | contig 11509 bp, 12 predicted proteins | sample MC6MC0689MT_FD_190200 | JGI IMG/M metagenome (GOLD analysis project Ga0256901, IMG submission 190200) | Metatranscriptome of enriched soil aggregate microbial communities from Iowa State University, Ames, United States - MC6-MC0689-MT... | ecosystem: Environmental > Terrestrial > Soil >... | reverse complement strand
TTCTATTAGGTCGTATACCTAATGCTTTAAACGTACGAATAACCTCTATAGCTTGCACACATCCAGCACCATCATCATGTGCACCTTCGCCCACATCCCATGAGTCGAGGTGCCCGCCTGCTATAATAATTTCTTTGGGTTTGGTGCTACCTGTTAGTTCGCCTATTACATTATAAGACCTTTTGGTACCCACCATTTTGCAATTAGATTGCAATTGCGCTTTCACTACACCGCTTTGGCAAGCTGCATATAATTTCTCGGCAGACATATTGCCGATAGCTAGAGCTGGTATAGGTTTCACGCCATCGTTGTAGCGAGAAGAACCTGTATGCGGCGCATCATCAGCACCTGTGCTTATCGAGCGGATGATAACCGCCGCCGCTTGTTTCTCTGAAGCTTTATTTACAGCAACCCACCTATATTTAACAGCATCGCCATAGCCTTGAAAGGTGCTTATAAAATCTTGTCGGAAGGCATAATTGAAGAATACAATTTTGTCTTTAACTTCTTCAGTTGTCAACTGCTCAAAATCCTCTAAGCTACGCACACAAAGGATTTGACGTTCCAACACTTTATTATCTGTACCTTGTGTATTACCCAAAGACAACATTGGAATATCTACAAACTGCTTCCCTTTTAATTGCACTTTTAGGCTCTCCTTACCACGTACCCAAAGTGGCACATCTACAGGTTGCAACCATACACGGTCGGCTCCAGCTTCTTTCAATGCTTGTTCGCCCCAAGTTACAGCCTTGTCTGCTTGTGCTGAGCCACTTAGCCGGTGGCCAATAGTTTTGGTGAGTACACGCAAATCTTCATAGCATTTGCCTTCCAACAATATTTGATTAGACATTTTGCGCAACAGCAGAGAATCTGATTCTTGCGCAAAGCCACTAATAGCAAGTAATACAACACTACATGAACTTAAAAACTTCTTCATCCAACAAAAATAGAATAAAGATTGTCTTTTCCAATTGCGACAATAAAAGTTGTTTAAGATAGCCAGGCATTTTTATTTCTTAAAGAAAAAGGTCGACTTATGGGTTATTTCGTAAGTTTGAATTTCATCAATTCTTATAGTCAAATGCCCGAGGAGCCAAACTATCAATCCTTAACTGTTATTGAAATAATAGAAGAAACACCAGATGCAAAAACATTTAAACTAAAAGCAATTGGCGATGAAAAGATAGTGTACAAATCAGGGCAATTTATCACCTTCATATTTAATAAAGGCGGTAAAGAAGAACGACGCTCTTACTCCATTTCCTCTTCGCCGGAGCATGATGATTATGTTAGCGTCACCGTAAAACGCGTGGAGAATGGTGAGTATTCCAGGTTTTTCATAAACAACCTTCAAGTAGGCGACCAATTGCTGAACAGCGGTGTGGGCGGGCTTTTCGTCTTATCCGATGATTTATCTGCCTACAAACAATTATTTTTTTTAGCAGCAGGAAGTGGCATCACACCTGTTTATTCCCTTATAAAAACGGCTTTACAAAAACATCCACATTTATCGATAGTACTTATCTATAGCAACAGAAGCCCTGAGGATACTATATTTTACAAGGAATTGGTGGATTTGGCTAATGTGAGTAAAGGCAAATTGCTTATCGATTTCTTATTCAGCTCTTCCAATAATATATTGAAATCAAGGCTTAACAATAGCTTGTTAACCGCTATGCTGGCCCAATACGGTAATGCCAGGAAAGAAGAAATACTTTGTTACATCTGCGGACCAGTAGAATATATGGACACCGTGGGCATTACTCTGCTTACCGAAGGCATCCCCAAAGCCAATCTACATAAAGAAAACTTCGTGACCTATGTACCTGAAATTACAGCTACACCGCCAGATACAGATAGGCACAAAGTAACTATAAAATTAAAAGATAAAACTGTAGCACTGCAAGTGCAATATCCTATCTCGATCTTACACCAAGCGCAGGACGATGGCATTGCTCTACCCTACAGTTGCGAGTCTGGCCAATGTGGTAGTTGTGTAGCACGCTGCACGCGGGGCAGGGTATGGATTGCGTACAACGAAGTATTGACCGACCGCGAACTAGAACAAGGCTTGGTACTTACCTGTCAGGGCTTTCCCATTGGCGGCGATGTAGAATTGGAATTTTAAGCCATCATCAAAAATATAACAGGACGCTTGTGCAAGTCGGGCATTTGTTTGGCCCATTCCCCAATGGCCATGGTGAGTATAAATTCTTTCTCCCCAGTAATATCGGCAGCAACACAAAGTCTCGTGCCGGGCTTGCAATGTCTTATAATTTCTTGCAGCAAAGGATTGTTTCTGTAAGGTGTTTCTATAAAAATTTGCGTTTCGTTGCGCTGTGCCGATATGGCTTCCAGTTCTTTGATAGCCTTATTGCGCATAGGTTCCTTCACTGGCAAATAGCCGGCAAAGCGAAAACCTTGACCATTGAAGCCAGATGCCATAAGCGCCAATAATATAGAACTTGGTCCCGTTAAAGGAATAACCTGTGCACCTAACTCTTGTGCCTTCGCAGCCAAATCGCTACCAGGGTCAGCCACACCCGGGCAACCAGCCTCACTCATCATACCTACGTTGTGCCCAGCTTTCAGCCATTTTTTCAATAGCTCTACATCAGGTTTGGTTTGGCTGTTGACTTCTGAAAACTGAATACTGTCGATATCTACAGCCTTATCAATGCTTTTGAGGTAACGCCTTGCTGTGCGTACATTTTCAACGAAGTAATATTTAAGTGAAACGCTTATCTGCTTTACGTTTTCAGGGATGGTTGCCAGTCCGTTCTCGCTTAGCGAAACGGGAATCATATATAGTTTGCCTGAAGGTTTTACTGTGTTATCTGCCATGTGTGTTTGAGTATAATTGAAAAAGCTGCACAAAGATGTACAGCTTTTTTGGTATTATGTTATAAAATGATTGTTAGGCTATCATTTTTTCTTTCGTCTTTTTAATTTGTGCTACCAAGGAGTCAAATGCTTCGTCGAAAGACTCTTCGAAAACCTTGGATTCGTGCTTCGCAAACAGAGAACGTTTGGGAATAGACACCTTTATTTCTGCTATTTTATCCTTCACCTTATGCGATAAATTGTCGAGCTTCAGGAAGACTTCTACACCCGTTATCTTATCATGGAAAGTTTTTAGTTTATCAATTCTTTTTTGAACGTGTTCCAGCAGTTTCTCATCTGCATCGAAATGAACGGTCTGAATTTGTACATTCATATGCTATCATTTATGGGTTAACAATAAAATCTTGTAATCAACTCTTTGTTCTGGAAAGGTAAGATAAAGTTTCATAAGGTTAGCTTTTTGGATGCGCTTTTCTATAAACTTCTTTCAATCTTTGGATATTATTATGGGTATACACTTGTGTGGCGGCCAGACTGCTATGTCCCAACAAATCTTTAACAGCATTGAGTTCCGCACCGTTATTAGAAAGCTGGGTAGCAAAGGTGTGACGCAATACGTGTGGACTTTTTTTGGTCAAGGTTGTAATACCTGAAAGGTATTTTGTAACCACGCGATATACATATTGGTCATACACAGGTTTCCCCGTTTTTAAAGATAACAACTTAACATCTGGCTGGTTGAAAATTTTTCTTTTCTCATCCATATAGTGCCTTATATCAATCAGCAATTCTTCTGCTACGGGTATCATGCGCTCCTTATTTCTTTTGCCTAAAACTCTTATCTGTTTTCTTGAAAACTCAACATCACTTTCCTTCAAGTTAACCAATTCTGCACGCCTAATACCAGTTTGGTATAGCAATTCCATTATCAAACGTTCGGTACAGCCCTCAAAACCTGCGGTATAAGCAATTTCTTTAGTTATGCGAATGGTGTCCTTTTCTTCCAGGTAAACAGGCAAGCGCTTAGGCGCTTTGGGGTTAGTAACTTGTAAAGTAGGATTGGTGTCCTCCAACTTATTCTTCATCAGATATTTGAACAAAGCACGCAGGGATGATATTTTACGCTGCAGTGTGCGCTCGCCCACTTTATGTTCTTTCATATCGGCCAGCCACGAGCGAATGTGAATGAGTTTCACCTCACTTGCCTCCTCCAGTTCAAATTGTTGTTGAAAAAAATTCTGAAACTGGCTGAGGTCGTTTTGGTAAGCGATGTAGGTATGTTCCGACATACGTTTTTCAAATCGTATGTAACGTAAAAATTCGGGGATGTGCGACCTTAAAGACAATAGATTGTTTTTTAGCTTTCCGCCTACACTTTATTACATAGCGAAACGGGACTGTAAATATACCAATTTACAATCCCGTTTGTAATAAAAATTATTATAAAATCAAACCACACCCAAAATGCGGCCTATAATTTTGAATAATTAAAATAAAAATGCTCCTTAAATGTCGATTTTGCCAGCCATGATTTGCTGACGGTAAGCGGCTTTAAGAATTTCTTTACGACGTTGAACAGAAGGCTTAATGAAAGCCTGACGTGCGCGTAATTGATTTAAAGTGCGAGACTTCTCAAATTTCTTTTTATATTTTTTGAGTGCCTTGTCAATATTTTCGCAATCTTTTGAATCTAAAATAAGCATATTATGATACCCCCTTTTTTTCTTTTGGGATGGCAAAGGTAAATATATTTTTTAATTCAAACAAAATTGATTCTGGATTTTCTTATATTTTTGCAGCCTACTATGCAACCAAAAGAAACCATCATTCTGGCTATTGAATCTTCCTGCGATGAAACATCGGCAGCAATAGTGCACAATGGCAAAGTTATCAGCAATATTATTGCCACCCAAAAGGTGCATGAACAATATGGCGGCGTGGTGCCGGAGCTGGCCTCCAGAGCTCATCTAACACAGATTGTGCCAGTAATAAATACGGCTATACAAGAAGCTGGTATCACTAAGCAAACTATAACAGCTGTAGCCTTTACGCAAGCTCCCGGACTTATCGGCTCTTTGCTTGTAGGAGCGTGTTTTGCAAAAGGCTTTGCGCAAGCTCTACATATACCCTTAATTGGCGTTCATCACATGCAGGCACATGTGCTAGCACACTGGATAGAAGAACCTAAGCCCGCCTTCCCTTTTCTTTGCCTAACAGTTTCGGGCGGACATACACAGATAGTATTGTGTCACTCCCATTTAGACATGGAAATTCTGGGAGAAACGCTGGATGATGCTGCTGGAGAGGCTTTCGATAAGGTTGCAAAAATGTTACAACTACCCTACCCAGGCGGCCCACTGGTAGATAAATATGCAAAATTGGGCGACCCAAAGAAATTTACATTCCCTATTCCAGACATTAAAGATTTAGATTTTAGCTTTAGCGGCATAAAAACAGCTGTTCTGTATTTCCTGCAAAAACAAGTAAAGATAGACCCTGATTTCATAGCCAATAACCTCAATGATATTTGTGCTTCTGTGCAATACACTATTGTAAAGGCATTGATGAAGAAGTTTGAAAAGGCTGCAAAACAGCATAACATTAAGCATGTAGGCATTGCTGGCGGCGTATCTGCTAACTCAGGGTTACGTGCAGCTTTGGAAGAATACGGAGCAAAAAACAAATGGGAAGTGTTTCTGCCGAGGTTTGAATATTGTACCGACAATGCAGCAATGATAGGTATTGCGGGCTATTACAAAATGCTCAACAATCAATTTACTGACTTAACTGCGGTACCTTCTGCGCGTTCTGAGTGGACGTAATCTTGACATAATGGCAAACGACTATTTTCAGTTCAAAAAATTTACGGTACACCAAGACAAATGCGCGATGAAGGTGTCTACGGATGCTTGCATTCAAGGTGCTTGGGCTGCACATTATTTTTCAGAACACACCATTCAACATGTATTAGATATTGGCACAGGCACGGGTTTGCTGAGTTTAATATTGGCTCAACAGTTGAGCACGGCAGCTATTTCTGCCATTGAAATAAATGAGCAAGCTTGTGAACAAGCCAAAGAAAATTTCAACCTTTCTCCCTGGCATAATAGACTTGACGCACAACATTCCTCTTTACAAAATTTCATGCCAGGCAATGAAGGCAAGTATGATGTAATTATTTGCAATCCGCCTTTCTTCCACAACCAATTACAGTCGGCACAAAAGGAACGGAACGATGCCCGGCACAGTGTTTCCCTCGATAAAGAACAGCTCGCTATTAGTGTTTCAATACTACTAACTCATCAAGGCTCATGCTGCGTGCTCTACCCCGAAAGTGAATGGAATGATTGGCATTGTGTGGCCGAAAAATTTGGCTTATTTGCTGAAGCTATTTTAAAGATTAAACCCAAATTAAATACGCCTCCCAATAGAGTAATTGGTATTTTTTCAAAGCAAAAACAAACTGTAACAGAAAGTGAATTTATCATCTACGACGCGGAGAAAAATTATACAGCGCAGTTTATCGAGTTAATGCAGTCTTATTATTTAAACTTATAACAAACAACGTTGCGCCACCCTAGACATTCCCATTAATACTAGCTATAAAGTTGAGGTCTCTGCGTGCAATCTGCCTTCATCTGGGCATGCCAGCAGGGCTTAGGTTCCTTGTATCTTTCTACAGCTCCCGTCTACCCCACAATTGGAATTTCGATATCCGCGTTCTATACTGAAAGCACTTATACATTCTATGTGCCTCAGATGATAAATCGAGCTATAGTATTTTGGGTATTTGCCCATAAACACCTCGAGCAAACTCACTAAGGAAAATACCAGCAATTAGTGCAATCATTAAAATCTGCGTTCGATACTGGAAAGCGCTATTTCTTTTCAGGATAATAACCCGTAGTCTGCTTTATAGCTAAGTCGCCATTGGTAACGGTCACTTCGTAAAATTCATGGAAAGTATTGTCGCCAGCTTCAAAACCTACCAGGCAATGGTATTTATCGGTGCCAGCTTTTAGCACGGGTTTTAAAACTATATCGCCCTGCCATTTTGGAAAACTCAGTTCTTTTTCGTGTGCATTGAAACCGTAGTTAAATTTCATAAGATACACACCCTCCTTGCTTTGCTCCGTGCTGTGCAGGCTTACTTTAAATGTTTTATTGTTAAGCTTATCTTCATCTACTTTTTTTACGTATTCATCAATGAGTGTACCGGCTGCAGGTGGCTGCCAGCTTGCTATTGCAGGGGTGGTAGGTTTATTTGCTACGGTATCAGTTGGTGGTTTTCCTTCTTGGCAACTCGTGCATAGTATTACGGCTGCCGCCAAAATTATTTTATAAGACATTTTCTTTAAGGGTTATTCTGCAAAAGAAAATTATTTTTGCCTTTCAAAAAAAACAATTCTGCATTAAGCATGAAAAACATAATCACACCACCCTACCTGCAACCTGGCGACACCATTGGCATTACCTGTCCATCGGGCTATTTGCCTGCCGAGCGTACCATACAGGCTAAACGAATTTTGGAATCATGGGGTTTTAAGGTTTTGATAGGAACCACAGTAGGTAGCGAACATTTTTATTTTTCAGATAATGATGAGCGACGCTTGCATGATCTACAAATGATGCTGGACAATAAAGAGGTGAAAGCTATATTGATGGGTCGTGGTGGTTATGGTCTAAGTAGAATTATAGATGATATTGATTTTACTGCATTTCAGGAAAATCCAAAATGGATAAGTGGCTTCAGTGATATCACCGTGTTGCACAGCCACATTCATGCGCAGTTTGGCATTGCTACACTACACAGCCCTATGTGTGCTGCCTTTAAAGAAGAAACTGAATTTAGCGACCATATACTTTCTTTATTAAAAGCCTGGACAGGACAAGCTATTAGCTATCCTACCTCCACTCACGAGCGCAACCGTAATGGCGAAGGTGCTGGCTTATTGGTAGGTGGCAATTTGGCCATACTGGCACATTTATCTGGTTCTGCTTCTCAAATAAACACCGATGGTAAAATCTTATTTATAGAGGATATAGGCGAATACCTTTACAATGCTGATAGAATGTTACTGAATTTGAAACGTTCAGGTATGTTCGATAATCTGGCTGGTTTAATATGTGGTGGTTTCACCGACATGCAAGATACCGAAAGGCCTTTTGGACAAAGCATTTACGATATCATTTGCGAAAAGGTAAACGAATATGCTTATCCAGTTTGTTTCGATTTTCCTGTAGGTCATCAGGATATTAATTTTACACTTAAACTAGGTGTGTCTCACACATTGTCTGTATCGGATGATAAAGTACGATTGACCTTACTCAACACACTATAATTCAATCGACACATTCTAAATTGATTTTATCGATGAGAATATTAGATATTTAACAAAGCACGAATTGTTGTATGTACAATAATTTACTAATTTTGCCTTTCAATCAAAGCTAAATAAATTTCGAAAATGAGAAAATTAACACTATCAATTGCCGCTGCGGCATTATTATTTGGTGCATCATGTAACAGTTCTGATAGCGATAAAGCTGCCACTACATCTGAGCAGGAAGCTGCTGCCGCTACTGGCAAAGAGCTAGCTGTAGATGCTGCTGGAAGCGTAATTAACTGGAGAGCTACACATAAAGGCGGTATGGCTCCACGCTTTGGTACTTTAATGGTACAGTCTGGTACTGTATCTGTAGAAGGTGGTAAAGTAAAAGCGGGTTCTTTTGTAGTAGATATGAATTCACTTAAAGTAGATTCTACTTCAGTAAGCGAAGAGGGTAAAAAAGCTACTGATTTGCAAGCTCACTTGATGAATGCAGATTTCTTTGACGTACCTAAGCACCCAACTGCAAAATTTGTAATTACTAACGTAGTACCATTTGATGCAGCTAAAGATAAAAGCACGCTTGAAGGCGCTACTGATATGGTAAGTGGTAACCTTACTTTAAAAGATAGCACTATCAACGTTACTTTCCCAGCTAAAATAGTAAGCACAGAAACAGAAACCACGGTACATTCTAAATTTTCTGTAGACAGAACATCTTGGGGTTTAACCTTTGGTACTGAGGGTGCTGTAGCAGATTGGGGTATTAGTAAAGATATAGAACTGGAAGTAAAATTGAAAGCAGTTCAAAAATAGCTTTTCATGGCTGTAAGTTTTAGAGGTATAGCCCGCTGGTCTCAGCGGGCTTTTTTTAAACGCTACCGTTGATTACACCTAGATTGCATCACAAAAAACTATTGCGGGCTATGTTGCCTTAGCGTAAACAGCCGTACATTTGCATACCAAATAGTTGTCGCAAGGACGGCACAAAAATTTTAAAGATTTATGGAGTCTACTGTCATTTTCCCGGAAAGTATATTGTCGTTTGTGCAGCATGATAAAGAGTTGAGCACTATAGCCCTAAAGGTGATAAACCAAGAGCGCATTACCGAAGCGGAGGGTTTGATTTTATTTGAAAGAGGTGAACTGAATTTCTTGGGCGCATTGGCCAATTTTGTGCGAGAAAGATTACATGGTAATAAAACTTACTTCAATAGAAATTTTCATATTGAGCCTACCAATGTTTGTATTTTTACTTGTGGTTTTTGCTCGTATTCGCGCACGTACAAAAACAAGGAAAATGGCTGGGAGCTTAGTTTAGAGGAAATGATGGATATCGTACGCAAGTATGATGGCGAACCCGTTACTGAGGTACATATAGTAGGTGGCGTACACCCTAAAATGAATCTTGATTTCTTCTGCGATTTATTAGAAAGAATAAGAGCACACCGACCAGACTTACATAGAAAAGGCTTTACCGCTGTAGAGCTCGACTATATGATACGTAAGGCCAAACTTACTATTGAGGAAGGCATGACTAAACTACGCGATGCTGGCCTACAATCTTTGCCTGGTGGCGGTGCCGAAATATTTGCGCAAGAAATAAGGGATGAAATTTGTCCTGACAAGGTAGATGCTGATGGTTGGTTGAACATTCATGGCACTTCGCATAAATTGGGTATGCACACTAATGCCACCATGCTGTATGGTCATATAGAAAACTATGCGCAACGCATAGACCACATGAGTCGATTACGCAATTTGCAAGATGAAACTGGTGGATTTAATTGCTTCATTCCCTTGAAGTTTAGAAATATGGACAATGATATGTCGCATCTTGCAGAATCGACAATTGTTGAAGACTTGAAACTGTATGCAGTAGCACGCATTTTCCTGGACAATATAAAAAATTTGAAAGCTTATTGGCCTATGTTGGGTAGACAAACGGCTCAATTGACTTTGGACTACGGTGTAAATGACCTCGATGGCACTATTGACGATACCACGAAAATTTACTCTATGGCAGGTAGTGAAGAGCAAGTTCCTTCCATGAGTACGGAGCAATTGTGCGACTTGATACGTTCCGTAGGCAGGCTGCCCGTAGAACGCGACACCTTATACAACGAAGTGCATGTGTATGATGAAGAAACAGCTTCTTAAATACATTGATTTTAACATAAAAAAATGGACGCTTTTAAGGCGTCCATTTTTATTTAATTAAGCAATTAGGCAAATTTGTTGTTATCGAAATCGAAAGTCGTTTCTGGGTTTTTAGGGTCAGGACCATATTCATTTGGACCTTTATCTCCCTCAGTAGCTAATAACACAATATTGTAGATAGGAATCAAAATGAACCAACCACTTTTACCAATATCATGCATTCTACGAATCGCAACACCAATGCTAGGTAAAAAAAGAGCCAGTGAATAAATGTTGCCAATAATTTCAGTATTCATCGCGTAACCTACAGCGCCTAATATCAATGAAATTAACACATTGACAAGAACGAAATACCAATATTCTGCGCGCCTTGCACGACCTTTAAAGTTAGCATACTCTTTCACTACTTTTGTGTACCAATTAATTGCTGTCATAATGATGATGTTTTTAATTTTGCCACAATGGTAATGAAAAGAAAATAATCATGCAACATGCATGATTATTTTCAAAAAGAATTAACAATCTTATAATTTATTAAAACCTCAAAGTGATACCCAAATTAACATCACTCATATTATCATAACCGCCTTCGCCGTATACACCAAACATTTTGGTAAAGTAATAACGAGCGCCTACTTTAAACAATGGAAGCACATCAAACTTAGAACGGTCATTGTCCCAGTAGTCTTCATAATCATTGTCGTAATTATAAGACAATTGTCTTACGCCCAAACCTACACCTGCATACACATCCAACTTACGTACCGGAATTAACTTATTAAAATGATAGTAACCCATAGCACCTACACTTACAGCAATAGTGCGGTCGGTGTATCTTCTACCAGGCCCATATTTGTAGCGAGAAGCAGCAGCAGCTACATAACCGCCAATACCTATTTCATCTAAAATACCGTGCTCGTACTTGATATAGCCAGGGCCAAATCCAGCTCTACGCGAATCGCCTCCCCAATAATCGAAGCCAGCGCCAGAACGATTAGGAAAACCCAACCCAAAGGATAACAGGCCCGATGTTTTATCAAACGAACCGCTGTTTCTGTTTTTGTAAGGCGTTTTATAGAATGAACGCCCGCTTTGTGCCTGTGCGGCAGATTGGCAAAGCATCGCTAAGCCTAAAAATAATGCGAATGGAAAAATGATTTTTTTCATAATCG
>Ga0256901_1001535_pt1 | contig 11519 bp, 1 predicted proteins | sample MC6MC0689MT_FD_190200 | JGI IMG/M metagenome (GOLD analysis project Ga0256901, IMG submission 190200) | Metatranscriptome of enriched soil aggregate microbial communities from Iowa State University, Ames, United States - MC6-MC0689-MT... | ecosystem: Environmental > Terrestrial > Soil >... | reverse complement strand
CGAAAGGGTAAGCACTGATGGGGTTTCTTCAAGGCCTGAAGCTGCTTTATTAATTTGCAATGTAAGATAGTTTTGAGCAGAATAGGCTTGGACATATGAGTTAAGGATACTGATTGAATACGGGGAATATGTTGGTAATGCAAAACGATCTGAAGCGACTTCTGAAGAATATTCTGTCGTTTCTTTATCATCAGTGTTGTAAATATTGCCTAAGAATTCATACTGGTGAAGGATATCAAGGCTGGCTTTGGTACCAACAACGGCATATTCCACCGTACATTGAGAACGGGCAAAACCAGTTGGATCAGTGGATGAAAGGTATAAATAACGTAATTGTGGTGAAACAGTAACGAGACCAATGACTTTATTATTCCCATCAGTACAAGCTAAAGTTGTTGTTGGATGTTGAATAAGGAAATAATTAACAAAACGAACAGTTGAGACGACATTGGCAGCTAAAAATGTATACGTAATTCTACAATTATAGCGACCAACACAACCATCCGCATCAGCAGTAGCAACTTGCATAAGTGAACCAGAACTAGTCGCTTTTGGGAAAACTGGAATATCATTAACAACCCATTTTGGGATAATTAATGAATGACGATAAATACCCAATTTGGGATCGTATGGGATAGGACCTTTTGAAGCAAGAATTGCAGCAATTTTATCCGGTAATTCTGCTGCTTCACCATTAAGAGCGTAAATATTCATATCCAAAGTTTTTGAAAAACCGGATAATAAATCTTCAGGTTCAATAGTACTTTGTAATGGAGTAACGTGAAAAGTACATGATGGTACAACATCAGAAAAATATTTTTTACCTTGTTTAAGTTGGACAGCAATATGGCGACCTTGCTGAGTAAATGCACAATAATTACTATCCATAAGTTCCCAAGTCCCATCGAATTTAGAATCAAATTGGAATAAAACTAAAGCATCTAAAAATACAGGACCAATTTGAAATGTGTATTCACATAATTGACCAATACGACAAACACGTGGGACTAAACTAATAATTTCATAACGGACGAAATGAGGGAGAAGGATTGAAGTCGCTTCGGAAGTCCCACCGTTATTGGGAAATGTAAGAATTGGTTTAACACGTTCTTGTGGTGTAAGTCTTGAACGGATTGGTAAAGAAACAAAACAATTTAAACCAGCGGATGGGGCAGTTGGAGTAATTTTGGTAAAACCAGGGGTTTGATTTGCATCAGTACTATCATCAACCCATTCAACAGTGGCAATTAATTCGTCACGCGTATGGCATTCATAAATTTCATCAGCTAAAAGACCAAAGTGGTTACCAGGCAATGAAACTGATTCAAAACTTGAAGCAAATTTAACCTCAAATGAACAATATGGTTTACCAATACATGGATCTAATGAGCTCATTTGAAATGGATATGAATAAATTGGGAACGATGCTGGGATTGATAGATCTAAATCAGAACCACCAAAATTCATTTTAACATTGTAAGAAAGGGAATATGCGCCTTCACCAAGACCAGAAAGTGGGAAATTCGGAAAAGTACAAACATAATTGGCCCCCATAAGATCTTTTTGTTGTTGAGTGAGAGTTTGAAGAATAATATTTTGTCTATCAATTCTTGCAATAGTAAAACCAGTTGAATGAAGACAATCGAGTTGACCATCAAAAATGATATTGACGTGAATTGAGGTAATTTGAGCCCATTGTGGTGCACTAAAGGTAAGCGTATATGGGGCAGTACCATCGGTTGGGGCAAAATCTGGATCAAATGATGGCTCAAACGGTGGTTTGCTATAAATTGGTGGCAATTTAAAAATAAATGATGAAGATGAATCGGTTTGAAGTGAAAAATTGGCATCATCGGAATCAATAAAGGGAGTAGCAATAATATCAGTAGGTAATTGAAATGTACAATTCGGTTCAGTCATAGCGGGGACATTAGGGACAAACGTAATTGAAACGGCTGCATCTGCAGTGGTTGGGAGGTTTAAGGTAAATAATGTTGCACCACCACCTTTAACAGAACAAGTGAATGATTTTCCTTTTAATAAATTTGCCCATTCAGTAGTTAAATCAGTACTTGGTGCGGTATAAACTTTGGAGTTATATGCAGTTGCTAAGCTTGGGGTGAGGAAATAGTTGTTAAGTGGGACAGTATATTGACACGTTTCTGGGGAAAGTTTGAGGGAAGTTTGGTCATTACAAAACAATGGGGAGGGAAATGGTTGAATTGGTAAACTATATGTACCAAGTGGGATGTCTAATGTACCTACGTCGCTGTAAAATAGATTTGACCGGAAAGTTTCTTTAAATGAAGTGCCAGTTGTGGCAGCAATATTAGCTTTTTTGATAACAAAATAACATACTGGGACGGTATTTGAACCATTTTTGAAACTCAAATAGGAAGTTTTTGTCCCTGGAATTGCAGAAAATGTCATCGAGGCGGAACATAACGGTAGGGTTACATCGGATACGCCGCCAGGGATATTAGCAACAGCAGTAAATGAAGCTTGGGTAAGTTGATTTTCCGTGAATATAAACACAGCAGGAGGGATAAGGTCATAAATGACCAAAGTTGAGCCCTTTTTTGGAGCAGCGACTTTAAGGACACAATATGGATCAGAAACTGATGCACAACGTACAGCATTATCTGGGGTAAATGTAAATTGCGATGTGAATTCAAACGGAATTGGAAGTGAGGGACTTGGTGATGGTGACTCCGGCGCGCTTGAAGATGAAAGGACAGTTAGGCGATATTTGGTAATATCAGCAGCAACAAGAGCAGATGGCTGCACTTGAAAGGTAATATCTTCACCAAATTGAACCGGGGTTGGAAAAGTATAAATTGCTTTATTCGCATTTGGTTTTGTATCAGCAGGTTCAAGAACTGAATTGATTTGAACACCAGTAGTAACAAGAATTTCTAAATACGAAATTGGAACAACATGATTTGATTTAAATGTAAAAAGACAAAAAAATGAAGCACCTGTACAAGTAGAAGATGGGGTAAATTCTTCAATTACTGGGACCTCCGGGAAGGTTAATGTTGATGTTAACGGTTGAAGAGGGGAAAGGTGAACAAATTGTGTATTTGCACCAGATCTAAATGTAATAACTGGCTCGGTAATCGGATATGCTTTAGTCAGAACAATTGAAGTAGAAAAATTGGGTATACCTGAAGGGGTTATTGGAGCCGTTGATATAAGAAGTAGTTCCCCATTGACCCAAAAATCTTTCAGATCGGTTTCAAGTGGAAATGTTGATGAGGTTAAAGATTTTGGTTCATAAAGACCATCAGAAAATGTCATACGGTCAGCAAATAACCCAATTGATGTGGTAGCACGATAAGTAAGGGTTATTGTACAAATTGTAGCTGAAATATCAGTACAATCTGAATTTAATGCAATAGATGGCGCGGAAGGAGTAGGCGGGGTGAGAAGAGCTGGCATAATAGTAAAAGGACTTTGTATGACTTGTTTATATGAATGGGAGGTGGTAAGATTAGGATCACGAAAGAAACCATAAAAAACATTAACTGCGCTGAGATATGCAGTGGTGTCGGAAACAACAAAATAAGGAATGGACCATTGGCAAAGATATCTAATTGGGGTATTATAAACATAGAATTCATCAACATCGCTTGGTTGGGTTAAAACGTTTGGACCATAGAGAGGTGTTGGGTCAGCTGGACCAATTGCAAGGTATTGGTTATTCTCAAAATGAAGGGCATTGCGAGAATTAATCGCATCAATTTGGTCTGCCGATAAACCAGTAGTATCAAGAGTACATGATGCTTGTACAAAGGAAGATGCCGATGGGAGAACCATTGAATATGCTGTTTGATCACGTTCGAGGAAATACAACGGAACTGAAACTGAACATTTTTGATAAGTACAAGTTAATGAGGGGATATTACCAGACTGACGGGGTGGAATTGTGACGGTGACTGGAGATGGGAGTGGAGTAATCACGGCACCATTCAGAGAAAACCAAGTGACATAAATTGATTGGTCAGTTTTCTGAAATGTAACCGAACAAACAGTGTTTGGAGGAGGAGAAGTAGAAGCAGCTTGGTAATTGAAGACCCCACTACCTACAGTTGGATCCAAAAATTGACAAGTCGTCGAGGCAATGGTTTGGACATGTGCGGGGGAGTTGGTTGGGGTAAACCAGAATAATATTGAAAGGTCGTAAATAGATCCTCCGCCAGGCGGGTCGGAATTTGGATGGACAAGGGGAAGGATGTAATCATGTGTAAATGAGTTATCATCACCAAATGTGTAACTAACAGTACAATATGGGGAATTCTGATCTGTACAGTCGGCTTTATTGACTGCAGCCGGGTGATTAATGTCTGCGTAGGTTGTTGTGAAGAGCATTGCAATCAAGACAAAAATGATGAACACCATTACACCATAGCGAGGGGTGGTTGATCCCCGGGAAAACATAATAAATGTGTGAATTGGAGCCAAACTTGGGGACAAAAGAATGACTCAAACCTTCGTGTCAAAAAAAAAAACAAAAAAAAGATATGAAGCCAATTTTTAAGTTAAAATGAAAGGTATGAGAGGTGAAGTGCTATAGTTTGGAATAAAATTAAAATTGTGAGTTACGGAAAGGTTTATGGGTCAAGCGCTGAATTTTGAAACCAAAATAAATGAAACCAAAGCAAAAAAAAAAGACAAAGGAATAAAAATCAATTTCATTCAGGATGTTTTTGGCGGATTTGTTGATAAAACTGGAGTCAAATAAGGCTTAGGTGAAGGTGACAAGGTATTAATTGAAAAATCTAAAAAAACGAAAAGAATAGGCACGAATTGGAGTCATTGGGGAAAGAAAAAAATTCGTTAGGCAAAAAAAAAATTTGCAAGCAAAAAGGGTTAATGGGCGACAGGACGGGGTATAAACCGGGTCAGACATTAATACAACAAAACACCCACACGGTACTTTATAAATGTACACCAGTAGTGCGGATATTGATGTGTTGGGGTGTCAAAAAAAGAAATGAAGTTTTAATGCTTTGCAAGAATGGATAAGGATGAGGGTCAATAGCGAGGTACATGACCAGTTTTTGGAAATTTAGTCAAAACTAACAAAGGTATATAATTCCATCCCCGAAAGCCCCTCTAAAATTAAATTTTCCATCCCATCAGCAAGATATTAATCGCTTTGTTCTCACATTTTTTTTTCCCAGCTCGGAATTCAAAAATGTCGCGCAATTTGTGTGAATAGATTTCGTTGTAAGCTGCTAAATTTTATTTTATCTGGATTAAAATTGTGAACAAAAGCGGGTCCTCCTGTATTGCTCCGTTACACTAATTCTGGCGTAGGGAAAAAAATAAAGGGCAAAAATTTGAACGAGGAGGAAAAGTTGGAAGAAAAGTAAGAGTCAAAGTAAAAAATGGATTTGGTTGATTTTTGCCTTGAAATTATTGCAGTCGATCTTAGCATTCGGTGTTATTAATTCGGAAATCAGTTTTATATCAATTTTGCGCGCCCATGGGCAGCAGGATGGATCGTTTTGCTGAAATAAATTTTGCAATCTCGGCTCAAAAAACAAAAAGAAAAATAACGGTATTTGGGGGAAAAATGTAATTTACAAAAATATATACAAAGGAAGGTAATCTGAAAATAAGACCAATCGTTCGGAGATTTGGTCTAAATAAGGAATATTATGACCCTTTCAGAAGGGATGGGGGGGAATATGCGGGAGTGTGGGACAAGAACAAAAAAAAAGAAAAAAGTCAAAGAAAAGCCACCAATTTGATTCAAATCTAATCCATATCAACATTATACGCAACGACCTGTGCTTCAATCTGTTCTTGGTAAGTTCTAAACCCAAAACCTAACGGTTTACACACACCAGGAGCTTGAGTAAGACCAGGTTTAATGATTAACTGTTCATGTTTATCAGCAGTGGTTGCAATCCCGGTGGTAGTTTGGATATAACAATACAACCCATACCTGCAATCTTGTGAAATAAAACAAGGATCATCATCAACACATGGTTCACAACTACCACCACATGCACCGGCTAAACAAGAGTCAAATAGACCATAAATATCCGTAAACATCTTTAAAGGGATATATTTATCATTAATTGCACCAATTTCTTCCAAATAATTCCCAATTTGATTAAAAGTCATAAATCTTAATAACATTTTAGAAGAATGTAGTGATAGGCCTTCAGTACGGCCAGAATCAATCCATGCTTTGGGTGTTTCAAAAGTGCGGGCATACAATGAATCAACGCGTGCAATGGATACGGATGGGAACGCTATATGAACAGTAAGGAGTGATTCATCGGGAGAAAAATCTTGCCCCAAAATAAAAATAGAGTCGATATCAATATGCGTAAAGAGAGCTACCGCGCCACCTTGAACAATTGGGAGAACAGATGGGGCAATGTGTTGCTGCAACCATGAAATGAGTGAGGTACGTTCAGTTTGGGAGAGATATGGATCTGCAGTGTATTTGGCAATTTTGTTTGAAGAGGAGGCGCGTTGGTTAACCAAGGTAGTACGATCAAAAATAATATCAACAGAAATTGAATGGTGCGGGAAATCATATGTAGACTTGAAATTAAACGAGGATTGATAAACAACAGCTTGTTGAAAGTTATTATATGGGTCGGGTAAAGATAAAGTAAATGGGATATCAACCCCAGGACGTTTGATAATTTGACTCGGTGATAATCGATCTAAATCACTCCGTCCTTGATAAATTGGTTGAATATAACGAGATGATAAAAAGTGACATGTAATTGTTGCATCTGATGAAACCTCTGGGAGATAAATATGTAAATAATCAGAACCCTCATCAGTACCTAATTTACCATAAAATGACGCATCTGGATATCCAGGGCAACCATAAAATGCAGCAAAACGTATTTTGGAAAAATCGGCAATAAGAAGTGCGTTTTGACGTGTTGGTGAGACATTAATAACAAACGTGATTGAAATTGGTGATAGCGGTTCGGGGACATTATCATATGTCACGGCAACGTTAACACCAAGTTTAACTGGGTCAGAAATCCTACCAACAAGCAGCGGACACCATCTAATTTGTTCATGTGAAGCTAATTCACCGGTACAATTAGGGTAGATAGGGTCGATTAATCCTAATTCCCCCGGGAAGGTTATTTTTTGGGTTAATATATCATACTCCCGGGCAGTAAAATGTTGAATCTCGATTAAACCCTTAAATGGTAATAACGACATTGGGGTAAAAGCGGCAGTACAAGTAAATTGGGGAAATAAACCTTTAGAACCTTTTAAAATACGTAAAATAAACGTATTTGACGCACCACCGAGTTGTTCACGATAATTATATCCTGATGCCGCAACCAAAGTCCCAGCTGCTTCTTGAGCGGTAGGATAAAAGACATTATAGCAGACCCCGGAGTTAGAACCGTCAGTTGGCGCGGAGAAAAGATATGGTTGATCAAATGGATTTGTAATTGATTTTGAGGCATCAGTTGTATTGGTTAAAAATTTAACCAAAATAACATCACCTGGTACTAATTGTAATGCTTCAGCGGTAAACGTAATTGTGCCAATCTGTGACATTGTATGAGAGGATTGATCTAATGTAGCAATTATACGGCCATTTTGAACAAATTGGTTTGGGATTTCTGGGAAATCAAAAAAATATGAAAATGCATAATTTCTTGATAAGTACCCAGGAGTAAGCCCTCCAAACGCGTCAAATCCGATAAGGGGTAATTGTATCCATTGTTGATTTAATGGGTTGGATTGGGGTGGTATATATGAGAGCTCGGAAGGCGCGGTAAACGCAAGCGGGAACTCACAAGACATAATTTCAATATCGCGGCTTGGATGTCCAAAAGCGGCATCAGTACGTAACCATGAAAGATATGGTGGAATTGCAGCAAAATTAATAATAATATTAGTCATAATTGTAGCCATTGTTGGAGCGAGATCGTTATCAGGAACAACAATAAACACCAAAGTTGCTAATGGTATTGAACTATTAAACCGATGATCGAAACACACTGAACTAGTGGCAGTTATCGATCCGGTGTCGGTTGGGATATAGGTGTTACCATATGGGGATGATAAATGCCAATCTGAACTAAGGTGATCCAAAGTAGTATCAGAACTCGTCATGAATGACGCAATGGGGATACCATTTAACCCCTTAATTAATGGAGATATGTTCGAAATAGTCAAACCAAAGTTTTGCACAATACCACGACGAATTGGGGTCAATGGGGGGGTAATTGAAACAAATGGATTCCATGGTTTGAGCTGAAGGAGTGATGACCAAGTTGGAATGGCAATTTTGTCATGGTAAGATGGCGGTAATAGTGAAATAACGGGTGTGATATGTGAAGCAATAATCGTACGATCAGTCGTAAACCAATTCTTTAAATCTGGATTTAATGCAAGGTCATTTGCAGTCGCAGAAAAGATATGAATTGTAATTCGCCCGTTTAGTACTGATTCAGAAGCAGCTCTATATGAAATTCGTAACGTTTTAGTCGTATCCCATCTATTATCAGTATTTGATAATGAATATAACACACCACGATCAGTTTCGGACCAAAATTGGGCGCGGTTTGGATAAACGACTGAAAAGTCATACGTTGTGCTGATTTCGTCAGGGTTATAATAAACACCCAAGCGATGGCTAACAATACTGTTTTGAATAATAACGCCATTGGAATCGATAATAGATATCTCACCTTCAAACGGAAATGTCGGTGGGGCTGTCATGCGGACAACAAATGCGGTATTTTGAGCAAAGTTTGTGAAGGAGAAATTAACAACACCAGGTGTCCCAATACAATGCGGATCAAAATAGTCCTTTTTGACAATATATGGTGAAAATGCAATTTCTACTGGGTATAATTGGGTTGCGCCGTGTGGTAGAGATAGGAATGCCGCTGAGGAATGGTAACATGTGGTGGCAAAACCAGGAACACAATCAACAACGGTTGTACGTGGTTGAATTTTCCCAGTCCAAACAGCCGTTACGACTTGATAACATGTAGCTTGAGTAGTTTGACGGACAGTAACCATACCGTAAATTGAATTGAATAAAATAGTTTCATTAGGTTGTAAAATAGAGTCCGGGGTTGAAATTTTTGTCGTGCAGGCTATTTCTGACTTAATTGACCAATTTTCTGAAGAAGAAATCAGCATTAACGGTTGAATCATTTCAAAATTAGTCATATTAAATGATAAAACTTGTGGTTTATTTGCAAATAATGGTATTTTTGATGAACCGACTTTAAGTTGAGTACCAGAAGAGGTCTGTAGGATCATATTTGGGATATTGTTGGTTTCAAAAAATGTCGAAAAGATGTTAGCCCCAATACGAAATCTGGCCCGAGTTGTCCCAAATTGACTTTTAGTTGCCAAATTTGGAATAGTACAACGTAATCGATTTAATTCCTTTCCAGTCGGTACAATATAACGTTCTAATGGGATTGTATAAAATGAGTTCACAGATGAAATCGATTTGATCCTCAACGGTAATAAAATCGAAGGGTCATTGTTTAATTTACATAAAACTCCTTCCTGATGTGGGAAAGAGCTTAACGGTAATGGTAAACTAATTGTAAGTTCAGGAGCATCACTATCATCGATTGTATAGAGAGATGTTGCGTTGTAATAAAATGTAAATGATGAGATACGATTTGTAACCCGACTTGATTGGACAAAACCAAGATCAATTTCAACTCTTTCCCTTGAAATTAACTCATTTTTTAAAAGTATATTAGTAGATGATGGCCCAATGCGGAATAACGCATCAGGAATACGGACACGGGTATCTTCAATTGGTATAACATCAAATGAACACGACCATTGTTGTTCTGGTCTAATAACACCTTGGGCCAAAGTTAAAGTAAAACGATTTGCAACCCCAGCCATGCCATCAGCTGAAGCGTAATCAATATCAGATAATGAACCACCTGGTGGACGTTGAAGTGGAGCTGTTGTAGCTGTGGATTGCCCCACAAAGGAAAATGTAACATCTGCGAGGATTTCATTGGAGAGTGTGACGCAGGATAAGCCAGTAATATCAGTAATTGAATGGCCCCAACCGGCTGTAAATGGAACACCAATTGAAATTGAAAGGGTACTATTTATACTGGTTGGGACACCATTGATATCAACCACTGAAGGTTGTTCAAATGAGAATTCAGTACCCGTGATTGTAATTCTCGCAGTAAGACCTTTAATAACAGTCCCGGATATAGTAACGGTTGGCGTTCGTGGACGAATTTGAAGCGGATGTGATATTTTTGATGTAAATTGAACTGTTGTATCGACCAAAGTGTTGCCATTACCAGCGGGATTAGTTATTAAAATACCTTGAATGTTGATAGATTTACCACCGTGATATAACGGTAAAGATGGAGTAAAATCAACCCAACATTGCAAAATCTTTAACGAAAATTGTTGTAAAAATGTAAATTGCAACCCAATTAGATCAGAATATAACACCCTCGCAATGGTAGTTCCCCTTGCATCAATACAATGCGCTCCAACTGTTTCAGTTGATGATATAGGTACAGGAAATGTCTCAAAAGGATATGTAAGGCTACCAGTGGCTGAGAGATAACCATTAGTAATGGTAAGACGTAGTTTTCGAGGAATGCCAACAGTATCAACATCTTGAAATTGGAGATCATAACGAGGTAAAGAAATTGGAGCCGGCATATACCATTCAAAATAGAGTTGTTTCACCGGGGTAAGATTATTAACAGATGTATCAATACGTAATGGTGAAATTTGGTCAGAATCAGTAGTTGGTAAATGAAAATCAACATTTTGGTTCAAAGTAGAAACACATGTCTTTGATTTGGTTATTTCAGCAGTAGGTATACCATCGGGTGTATTATTGGCAAGATAATTTTCAAAACTTTTACGTGAAACAGAGATTGGGAATGTACAAGTGTATTGGTCCGGGGTTTTGTGTGAAGTTTCAGTACCCGAATGTAATAAAAAGAAGAGTCCATTCCATTCCATATGTGAATTCGGATCAGTACATGAATAAACACCAACTGGGACATTATAATAATCTGGAATTGTAAATTGTACAATATCATATGCCTGCAAACGAAACTCTTCCCAATCTTGTGGAAAGGTAACGACATCTTCATCAATTTCTTCCCGTTTGGGCCAGTTTTGAATAATATTAAGGACTAGATACTGTTGCAATGGCGTGTACGGTTCGGGATCGTCGGAAAGATCTTCATTAAAGTCAATTGAAGGGAGGTTTGGAATAATACGTAACCATGGCTGAGGACGGATTCTAAAACCGGTTGTTTTTTTGGTAGTAATTTGATGCAATTGATCATATGTATTAAATGGCGCTTGATTATTGACATGACGATTAGAATAAGTCGAAAATGACCATGATGTTGGATCAGTAGAACCAAAATCTATTGCTTTTATTGCACCAATATTTTCAAAACTCATACTTAATGTATCTGTTTGAGATAATGGAGAAAATGGGTGAAAATTTAATTTAACACTTTGTTCGGTTAAAAATT
>Ga0256901_1001534_pt1 | contig 11524 bp, 13 predicted proteins | sample MC6MC0689MT_FD_190200 | JGI IMG/M metagenome (GOLD analysis project Ga0256901, IMG submission 190200) | Metatranscriptome of enriched soil aggregate microbial communities from Iowa State University, Ames, United States - MC6-MC0689-MT... | ecosystem: Environmental > Terrestrial > Soil >... | reverse complement strand
GTTGGTGCGGACGATCAGCAGCTTGTTGCTGGCGAGCACGTCGGCGCGGGCGAGGAAGCTGGCGATGGCCGCACGCGCCGCCTGTTTGCCAGCCTCGGGGACGGAATCCTCCAGATCGAAGGACAGGGCATCGGCGTCACCGGCCAAGGCCTTGTCGAACAGTTCCGGACGTGCGCCGGGCACAAACAGCTTGCTACGCATGGCTTCCCCTCACTTTGAGAGGCAGTCTGCGCGAATCGGAAAGCTGAAAAAGTGTATTCCCCGACATTCACCCGATAGGTTTTGTTGTGGTTTGCAGGGTTTGGCGGGTGGGGTGACTCACGAACCGCGGGAAACCATCGCCGTCCCCTCTCCCGCCTGCGGGGGAGGGTGCCCCGAAGGGGCGGGTGGGGGAGCTTTTGATCTTGCCCATGCTGTTGGCTGCAAGCCAAAGCCAAAGCCAAAGCCAAAGCACCCCTCCCTACCCCTCCCCTGCGCCTTTGGCGCAAGGGAGGGGGCTGATCGCTGCAGTCTTCAGCTTGTGAGTAGGGTCAATGTTCCCGGCCCCGGCTAGAATCCCCTGCATGAAAATCGCTTCGTGGAACGTCAATTCGCTCAATGTCCGCCTGCCGCACCTGGAACAGTGGCTGGCCGACTTTGCCCCCGACGTGGTCGGCATCCAGGAAACCAAGCTGGAGGACCACAAGTTCCCCGATACGCGGTTGCTGGAGCTTGGCTACCGCAATGTGTTCGCCGGGCAGAAAACCTATAACGGCGTGGCGCTGCTGTCGCGGCATCCGATCGAGGACGTGCAGATCGGCATTCCTGGGTTCGAGGATGAGCAGAAGCGGGTGATCGCCGGCACCGTCAACGGCGTGCGCATCATCAATCTGTATGTGGTCAATGGCCAGGACGTGGGCACTGACAAGTACGCCTACAAGCTGCGCTGGCTGGAGGCGGTGCACGCCTGGGTTGCGGCCGAGCTGCAGAAGCATCCGCAGCTGGTGGTGATGGGCGATTTCAACATCGCTCCGGATGATCGCGATGTGCCCGATACCAGCGTCTGGAACGAGAACCACATCCTCACTTCCACCGCCGAGCGCGCTGGCCTGCAGAAGCTGCTGGACCTGGGCCTGCACGATGCCTTCCGCCTGCACAATGACGAAGCCGGCATCTTCAGCTGGTGGGACTACCGTGCAGCGGGTTTCCGCCGCAATCTTGGCCTGCGTATCGATCTGACCCTGGTCTCCGATGCGCTCAAGCCGCGCGCTGCCGCTTCCGGCATCGACCGCGAGCCGCGCACCTGGGAACGCCCCAGCGATCACGCACCTGCCTGGGTGCAGCTGGCGCAAGGCTGAAAAGCAAAGCCCGGCTGTTGCCAGCCGGGCTTTGTACCATCACTGTCAGGGCCTTCAACGCACGCGTTTGCGCGTGAACAGATTGACGATAGCGAGCAGGATGATCGCGCCGACCAGCGACAACAGGAACGAACGCAGCGTGATCGCTCCATTGATGCTGCCGCCGCTGAAAAGGAATCCCGCGATCAGCGCGCCAACGATGCCGACCACGATGTTCAGGATGATGCCCTGCTGTGCATCGCGGCGCATGATGATGCTGGCCAGCCAACCCACGACGCCACCAACAATCAGCCAGATGATGATGCCCATGCCTGAGTCTCCTCGTGAAAAAGCACCTGCGGGGGTGCGGTGGCTACAGTCAACGCGGGATGGTGTGAATTCCTTGTTGACCCATGCCGGTTGCTGTTCAGCATGAGTGGATCTGGAGCCCTGTGGCAGTTCGGGCAGGTCAAGGTATGGCTGTTGCCACACACCCCGGGCAACCGCGGTGAGCCACAGGCCCGCGAGTTGTTGGCCGGTGTTTTCGACACCGCGCCCGAGGCCTTGCCACTGACCCGCGACGAGCGCAGCCGGCCGTGGTTGATCGGCGAGCTGGCGCATTACGGCACCGGCTGGAGCCATAGCGGCGGCCATCTGCTGGTAGCACTGGGTGAGGGCACGCGCCTGGGCGTGGACCTGGAACGGCAGCGGCCGCGCCGGCAGATGCGCGAGGTGATCCGGCGCTTCTTCCACCCGCAGGAGATTGCCTGGCTCGATGCGCTGGATGACAGCGGCTGCGAGCAGTGGTTTTTCCGTGTGTGGTGCGCCAAGGAGGCGTTGCTGAAGGCGCACGGGCATGGCATTTCGTTCGGACTGGAGAAGCTGCGTTTCGCCCCGGATGCGGCGGGGGCCTTGCAGCTGGTCTGGTGCGATCCGGGACTTGGCGATGCTGCGCGCTGGCATCTATATGAGTGGCAGGCGACGGAGGATTTCCGGGCCGCGCTGGCGTGGTACCCGCTGTAGCGATGTGCCCCCTCCTTTTGGCGAAGCCAAGGGGAGGGTCGGGGTGGGGTGGCTTCTGCTCCCTCCCTTGCGCGAAGCGTAGGGGAGGGCTGGGGAGGGGTAGCTGTTGCTCTTGCACTGCACGACAGATCAAAAGCCACATCCAAAGCACCCCTCCCCAACCCTCCCCTGCGCTACGCGCAAGGGAGGGGGCAAAGCTAAGCTTCGGCACGAGGGAGGGGGGCTCAAGCGCCACTCCTGCGATAATCCCCGCCATGAACGACACCACTCTCCCGCGCGAAGTCGCCAGCGACCTCGACCACGGCTTGAAGGCCATGGGTCTGGACGCCGCTTTGGCCAAGCCCTTGCTGGCTTACCTGACCCTGCTGGTGCGCTGGAACCGCACCTACAATCTCACCGCCATCCGCGACCCCCGCGAAATGGTGACCCGCCATCTGCTCGACTCGCTGGCCATGGCCGAGCATGTCAGCAGCGGCAGCCTGGCTGATCTGGGCACCGGGCCTGGCTTGCCGGGCATTCCGCTGGCGATCACCCATCCGCAGCTGCAGGTGACTCTGGTCGAGAGCAACGGCAAGAAGGCCCGCTTCATGCGTGAGGCCGTGCGTCAGCTGGGTTTGAGCAATGCCCGCGTCGCCGAATCCCGCGCCGAGGCGCTGGATGAGCCGGGTGCTTACGACAACCTCACTGCGCGTGCCATGGATACCTTGGCCGGCATCATCGAGGTTGGCGGTCATCTGCTGCGCCCCGGCGGCCAGCTGCTGGCGATGAAGGGCGTGTACCCGCATGAAGAGATCGCCCAGCTGCCGGCCGGCTGGCAGGTGCTGGAAGTGCGTCCGCTGCAGGTGCCGGGGCTGGTTGGTGACCGGCATCTGGTGGTGGTGGAGCACAAGGGCTAGATCTGTAGTGCCGAGCCATGCTCGGCAGGGGCTTGACCAGCCAAAGCCAAAAGCGGCCCTCACCCCAACCCCTCTCCCGCAAGCGGGAGAGGGGCTAAAGCAGTAGTTCCGGGCAATCCCCGCGGCCAAGGCCCAAAGCTACCCCTCCCCAGCCCCCCCTTGGCTTCGCCAAAGGGAGGGGTACTGCCAAAGCAGAGCAAATCGGGGCTCATTCCCACCCCAAAGCCGCCCGTTGCCCGGAAACCGATTTCCGCCTGCGCGCCGCTACCCCCATAATGACCAGTCCAACTTCGCCAACGAGGCTCTCCTGCATGGCTCGCATCATCGCCATCGCCAACCAGAAAGGCGGCGTCGGCAAGACCACGACGGCTGTCAATCTGGCTGCTTCCCTTGCCGCCGCGCCCAAGCGCGTGCTGCTGGTCGACCTAGACTCGCAGGGCAACGCGACCATGGGCAGTGGTGTGGACAAGCGTGAGGTGGCTGCGTCCACCTGTGACCTGCTGCTGGGCGAGATCACCGCCGCCGAAGTGCGCGTCACCACGCCGGAAGGCTTCGACCTGCTGCCAGGCAACATCGACCTGACCGCGGCCGAGATCCAGCTGATGGACCAGGGCGAGCGCGAGCAGCGCCTCAAGCGCGCGCTGGCACCCATCCGCGATCAATACGACTACATCCTGATCGACTGCCCGCCGGCGCTGTCGCTGCTGACGCTGAACGCGCTGGCCGCCGCCGATTCGGTGATCGTGCCAATGCAGTGCGAGTACTACGCGCTGGAAGGCCTGAGCGCGCTGGTCGAGACCATCGACGCGCTGAAGATCAACCTCAACCCGGCGCTGGAGATTGAAGGCGTGCTGCGCACCATGTTCGACGTGCGCAACAACCTGGCCAACGCGGTGTCGGCGCAGCTCACCGAGTACTTCGGCGATCGCGTGTTCCGCACCATCGTGCCGCGCAACGTGCGCCTGGCCGAGGCGCCCAGCCATGGCCAGAGCATCGTCGGCTACGACCGCGCCTCGCGCGGCGGCGTGGCCTACCTGGGCCTGGCCGGCGAGATCATCCGCCGCAACAACGAACGCAAGCAGCCCTCCCGGGCCGTGGAGGCTGTCTGATGAGTGCAGCGAAAAAGCGCGGTCTTGGCCGTGGTCTTGATGCATTGCTGGGCCCCAAGGGCGCAGTAACCCCGGTCACCGTCGCTGCAGTCGCCGAACCGCAACCCGGTGAAGTGCTGCGCAAGCTGCCCATCGACCAACTGCAACCCGGCAAATACCAGCCGCGTCGCGACATGGACGAGGGCAAGCTGGCCGAACTGGCCGAGTCGATCAAGGCACAGGGCATCATCCAGCCCATCCTGGTGCGCCAGATCGAGGGCGGCAGCTACGAAATCATCGCCGGTGAACGCCGTTGGCGCGCTTCGCGCCTGGCCGGGCTGGACGAAGTGCCGGTGGTGGTGCGCGAGCTGGAAGACCGCACCGTCATCGCGATGGCGCTGATCGAGAACATCCAGCGCGAAGACCTCAACCCGCTGGAAGAAGCCGAAGCATTGGCGCGCCTGGTCAGCGAGTTCACGCTGACCCACGCCGAAGCTGCGCAGGCGGTTGGCCGTTCGCGTGCCTCGGTATCCAACCTGCTGCGCCTGATCGATCTGCCGATCGGCGTGCGCGTGCTGCTGGAAACCCGCCGTCTGGAAATGGGCCATGCCCGCGCGCTGCTGACGTTGGCACCGGAACTGGCCACCAAGCTGGCCGAAGAGGCCGCCGAGCAGGGCTGGTCGGTGCGTGAAGTCGAGCACCGCGCGCAGCAGTTCGCCGCCGGCAAGGTGCCGGGTGCTCGCAAGGCCAAGCCGTCGCCGACCGCGCCGCAGGCCGATATCGCATCGCTGGAAACCGAGCTCTCCGAGTCGCTGGGCACCAAGGTGGCGATCAGCCACGGCCGTGGTGGCAAGGGCAAGCTGGTCATCCATTACACCGATCTGGACACGCTTGAAGGCGTGCTGGAACGGCTGCGCAAGCGTCAGCAAGGCTGACGCTTCCCCTTCCCAACGAGGTACACGCAAGGCAATGAACCCCACCAAGGTCGACCGCAATCACCTGTTGCGTCTGACCGACCTGCCGAATGTCGGGCCGGCCTGTGAAAAGGATCTCCGTCTGATCGGAATCCGGGTTCCCGCGCACCTGCGCGGGCGTGATCCCTACGATATGTATGCGCAGTTATGCCTGAAGACCGGCGTGGTGCACGACCCCTGCGTGATCGACGTCTTCCTGTCGGTGGTGCGCTTCATGGGGGGCGATGCGCCGCAGCCGTGGTGGGCCTATAGCAAGGAACGCAAGGAAACCCTCGCCAGGGAAACGCCGCTCACCCTCTGGTGACGGAACGGCGGGCGGTCATGGGCATGAGCCGGAGCACTGCATGAGCAATCCAGCACAGGACTTGAGCCTGGGCGGCAGCCTGATGTTGAGCCACGGGGAGGCCAGCGACTTCGAGCCGGCGCGCGGCCATTCGCACCTCGACGCGATCAGCGCGCACATCGAGCACCATCTCGGGCCGGTATCCACCGTGCTGCACGAAATCGTTTCCGACACCGTGCATGTGGACATCCATGTGGTGCCACCGTGCGAGGCGTGCCCGAACACGCGCCTGGTCACCTCCGGCATGAGCGACCTGCCGATGCATCTGCCTGATGATGTCGAGGTCTCGCCCTATCTGGAGCTGATGCTGACCCTGCCGGGCGACTGGCCCCTGGATCGCGAGCAGTTGCAGGAAGAGCGCAATTACTGGCCCATCCGCCTGCTCAAGACCCTGGCGCGGCTGCCGCACAAGCACAACACCTGGCTGGGCCTGACCCATACCGTGCCCAACGGCGATCCGGCCCAGCCGTACGCGCCCGGCGTGGCGTTCGATGGTGCGATCCTGCTGCTGGCGCTGTCGGCACCGGAAGATTTCGACACCCTGGTGATCGATGACAACACCAGTATCGAGTTCCTCTCCGTGGTGCCGTTGTACCCGCAGGAAATGGCCCTGAAGCTGCGCGAAGGTGCGGATGCGCTGATCGACCTGCTGAGTGACAATGACATCGGTGATGTCATTGAACCGGGGCGGCACAATCCGGCCGTCGAACACCTGTCTGGAATTACTGGATGAGCATTCTCGTAACCGGCGCCGCCGGCTTCATCGGCGCCTACACCTGCCAGGCCCTGGCCGCACGTGGCGAGCACGTGGTGGGGCTGGACAATTACAACGACTATTACGACCCGCAGCTCAAGCGCGACCGGGTGGCCGCGCTGTGCCCGCAGCTGGACCTGCGCACCCTGGACCTCACTGACCGCGACGGCCTGGCTGCACTGTTCGATGAAGTCCAACCGTCCCGGGTGATCCACCTGGCCGCCCAGGCCGGCGTGCGTTACTCGCTGGAGAACCCGCATGCCTACGTCGACAGCAATCTGGTTGGCTTCGTCAACATGCTGGAACTGTGCCGGCATCATCGCGTGCAGCACCTTGTGTATGCCTCCAGCAGCTCGGTCTATGGCAATTCGGCGACGCCGCCGTTCTCCGAGGACCAGCGCGTGGACCAGCCACGCTCGCTGTATGCGGCAACCAAGGTCGCCAACGAGTTGATGGCCTATTCCTACGCCCAGCTTTACGGCCTGAAGGCCACCGGCCTGCGCTTCTTCACCGTCTATGGCCCGTGGGGGCGGCCGGACATGGCGCCACTGCTGTTTTCCCGCGCGGTGCTGGCCCGGCGCAGCATCGACGTGTTCAATGATGGTCACATGCGCCGTGATTTCACACATGTTTCTGACATTGTTGCCGGTATCCTCGGCGCGCTGTCGCATCCCTGTGCCCAGGACGCACCCCACCAGGTGTTCAACCTGGGCAACCACACCCCGGTGGAGCTGGAACATTTCATCGACGTGATCGCCTCGGCCGCGGGGCACCCGGCGCACAAGGTCTACAAGCCGATGCAGCCGGGCGACATGGTGGAAACCATGGCCGATACCTCGCGCGCCCAGGCAGCCTTCGGCTACGTGCCGAGCACGCCGATCGAACTGGGCCTGCCGCCGGTGGTGGAGTGGTGCCGCACTTACTTCGGGTCCAGCGCCTGACTCACCTTCCGCTAAGTTGGGTTTTGGAGAATGCGTGACCTTTCTTGAAACGTACAACGCGCGGAAACCGCAATGAACCAGCCCAGCCTCTCAGTGGTTGTTCCCGTCTTCAACGAACGTGACAACGTGACCCCGCTGGTCAATGAAATCACCGCCGCGCTGCGCGGCCAGGTGGATTTCGAGATCGTCTACGTGGATGACGATTCCAAGGACGACAGCCTGCAGGTGCTGCAGGCATTGAAGGCCGGCAACCCGGAACTGCGGGTGCTGCACCACGTCAGCCAGAGCGGGCAGAGCACCGCGGTACGGACCGGCGTCAAGGCCGCGCGTGCACCCTGGATCGCCACCCTGGACGGCGACGGCCAGAACGACCCGGCCGATATTCCCAAGCTGCTGGCCGCACGCGACAAAGCCGAACCACAGGTCAGGCTGTTCGCTGGCTGGCGCGTCAACCGCCAGGATTCGGGCAGCAAGCGCTGGGCCAGCAAATGGGCCAATGCCATCCGCGCCCGCATGCTGCGCGATGACACCCCGGACACCGGCTGCGGGATCAAGCTGTTCGAGCGTGCCGCCTTCCTCGACCTGCCGTACTTCGACCACATGCACCGCTACCTGCCGGCGCTGATGCAGCGAGCCGGCTGGAAGACGGTGAGCGTGCCGGTCAACCACCGCCACCGCACCGCCGGCGTATCCAAGTACAACAACCTTGGCCGTGCGCTGGTAGGTATCCGCGACCTGCGCGGCGTGGCGTGGTTGATCACCCGTTCCAAGCGCACCGCCGTGGAAGAGGTCTGAGCATGGATTTCATGAATCAACCGCTGGAATGGCTCGGCTGGACCGGCGTACACATGTCGCCGTGGAAGCTGATCGGCCTGACCGGGGCGTTGATGTTCGGCGGCCGCTGGCTGGTGCAGTTCATGGCCTCACGGCGTGCCGGCAAACCGGTGATCCCGCGCCTGTTCTGGTACATGAGCGTACTCGGCAGCCTGATGACGCTGAGCTACTTCGTTTTTTCGTCCAAGCAGGATGCGGTGGGCGTGATCCAGAACCTGTTCCCTGCGTTCACCGCTTTGTACAGCCTGCGCCTGGACATCAAGCACCGTGGCTGGCAGCGGGACAAGGCCGGGCACTGAGCGGGCGACTGTGCCCAAATCCGGCGGTTTGCCGCCCGAATCCGTCTAGGTCGGGCGGCTGCTTCAATGCGATGATCGGGGTGATTGAATCACCTGGGGAATACCGATCGTGAAATCGCCGTTGACCGTTGCGCTGCTGCTCACCCTTGGCCTGAGCGCCACCCCGGCCTTTGCTGCCGCACCGTCGGCCCCGGCCACCCTGGCCACCCAGTCGCTGGATGAGCAGTTCAAGGCGATCTACGAGAAGGAATGGGCCTGGCGGCAGACCGGTGGCGGCGAAGCCAGCGAAGACAGTGACGCCCCGGCCAACAGCACGCGCCTGCCCGATGTGAGCGCGGCGGCCCAGCAGTCCCGCTTGAAGGTTTGGGACGGCGTGCTGAAAGAGCTCGAGGCCATCGACCCGGGCAAGCTCTCTGCGGAGAACCAGGTCAATTACGCGATCTACCGTTATCAGGTTGAAAGCCTGGCCGACGAAGTGCGCCTTGGCAGTTACGAGATGCCGTTCAACTCGGATTCCTCGTTCTGGTCCAACCTCAGTTTCATGGCACGGCGCGAGATGAAGACCGTGCAGGACTACCGCAACTACATCGCGCGCTTGAACGATGTGCCGCGTTACTTCGACCAGCAGATGGTCAACATGCGCGCCGGCCTTGCGCGTGGCTTCAGCGTGCCACGCGCAGTGCTGGAAGGTCGCGACGTTTCCATCTCGACCGTGGCCGAGTTGAAGGACCCGACCGAGTCGCCGCTGTACGAGCCGCTGAAGAAGCTGCCCAACAGCATTCCCGCCGCGGAGCAGGCCAAGCTGCAGGCCGAAGCCAGGCAGGCCATCAGCGGCAGCGTGGTACCGGCCTTCGGCAAGCTGCTCACCTTCTATCGTCAGGAGTACGTGCCGCAGTCGCGCACCACCCTGGCCGCGGAGAAGATGCCGGGTGGCGAAGCGTTCTACCGCCAGCAGATCCGCGAATACACCACGCTGGACCTGAGCCCGCAGCAGATCCATGCGCAGGGCCTGTCCGAGGTCAACCGCATCCAGCGTGAGATGAACGCGATCATCGACAAGGTCGGCTTCAAGGGCAAAAGCGAGCAGACCCGCTTCGCCGACTTCCTCACCTTCCTGCGCACCGATCCGCAGTTCTACGCCAAGACGCCGGACGAGTTGCTGTGGCGCGCTGCATGGATCTCCAAGCGCGTTGACGGCGTGATCGGCAAGTACATGACCTTGCCACGTGCGCGCTTCACCATCGTGCCGGTGCCGCCGGACATCGCCCCGTTCTGGACCGCCGGCCGTGGTGGCATGGGCACCTATTGGCTCAACACCTACAACCTGCCGGCGCGCCCGCTGTACAACCTGCCGGCATTGACCCTGCACGAATCCGACCCGGGCCACGCCCTGCAGGGCGCACTCGCCGCCGAGCAGACCGGCCAGCCGGAGTTCCGCCGCAGCGCATACATCTCCGCCTACGGCGAAGGCTGGGGCCTGTACACGGAGAAGCTGGGCGTGGAAATGGGCATCTACCAGACGCCCTATGAAGACTTCGGCCGCCTGACCTATGAAATGTGGCGTGCCTGCCGCCTGGTGATCGACACCGGCGTGCACCACTACGGCTGGGACCGTGACCGCGCGATTGCCTATCTGCGTGACCACACCGCGCTGAGCGAGCATGAAGTCACCACCGAAGTGGACCGCTACATTTCCTGGCCGGCACAGGCGCTGAGCTACAAGCTGGGCGAGATCACCATCGTCAAGCTGCGCGCGCAGGCCGAGAAGGAACTGGGCGACAAGTTCGATATCAAGGGCTTCCACGACGCCGTGCTCAAGCAGGGCTCGGTGCCGCTGCCGGTGCTTGAACAGCAGATCCAGGCCTACATCGCCGAGCGCAAAGCCGCGAAGTGAGTGCTCTGCTCCCTCCCTTGCGCAACGCGCAGGGGAGGGTTGGGGAGGGGTGCTCTTCGCAGTGACCAAAAGCCACAAGCAAAGCCACCCCCTCCCAACCTCCCCCTTGGCTGCGCCAAAGGGGAGGGGTAACAGCCGGTAGCTGAACCACCCCGCAGCTCTTGCGATTGTGTAACCCCACAAGCACCCGCTAACCTGCGCCGATGCTGCACGCCCTGCGCCATCGTCGCCTCCACCTGCTGCGCCTGCTGATGCTGGCGCTGGTCGGCATCGGCGTGTTCGGCACCTCGCTGGCCTCGGCACTGACCGACATCCACATGCTGGCGCACACCGATATCGGTGCCGGCGTGCATGAGCACGACGACGCCAAACTGGCGATGGCGCCGGATGCTGAAGACACAGCCAATGCCCTGCTGCATGCCTTGGTGCATTGCGTGGACTGCCATGGCCACGGTGGCGTACTGCCTACTGTCTCCCCGGCCTGGATCGTGGCATCACCGCCTGCACAGCAGGCTGTGGCCATCCTCGCCACGCAGGCGGCCACGCACCCGACCGAGAGCCTGTTCCGTCCCCCGATAGCCGTCTGACGTCCCGGCCGCATGGCCGGTCCCCACGTCTGAACCTGCTATCTGGAGAAACCCATGTGGATGCGCCTGGCGGCTGTTGTCGCCTTTGCGCTGGTGCCGCGCGCGTATGCGCAGGCGCCGGTGCCTGTTGTGCCGTTGACGCTGGACGATGCCATCGTCCGCGTTGCCCTTGACCACCCCGAACTGCGCCTGATCGATGCGCAGCGCCCCGTGCTTGAAGCCCGACGCGATGCCGCATTGCTGCGCCCGCCGATGCAGCTGGGCGTGGAACTGGAGAACCTGCTCGGCAGCGGCGATGCCCGTGGCGTGCAGGGCGCTGAAGCCACGGTCAGTCTGTCTGGCGTGCTGGAGCGCGGCGACAAGCTCGATGCGCGCCGCATGCTGGCCCAGGCCAATATCGATGCGCTGGCACCGCAGCGCGCCACCGCACGTCTCGATCTGCTCGCCGAAACCGCGCGCCGTTACCTCGCGGTGGCACAGGCGCAAGCAGCACTGCAGATCGCCAATACCGATATCGAGCAGCGTCGCCGCGCGGTTTCCGCCGCGCGCCTGCGGTTGCAGGCTGGTGCTTCGCC
>Ga0256901_1001533_pt1 | contig 11528 bp, 9 predicted proteins | sample MC6MC0689MT_FD_190200 | JGI IMG/M metagenome (GOLD analysis project Ga0256901, IMG submission 190200) | Metatranscriptome of enriched soil aggregate microbial communities from Iowa State University, Ames, United States - MC6-MC0689-MT... | ecosystem: Environmental > Terrestrial > Soil >... | reverse complement strand
AACACGTTTGTCTATAAATATCCATACTCAAATAGCTCTCTTTATCAGTTGCCAATAATTTTGGAAATCTTATCTTAAAATCTGCAATACTGTAGCTGATATTCTGGATAAACCTTATCAAGTTCAAAAGCTTTAAAATTCAGAAATTTTAATCTCCTTACCTAAATCATCCTTATTCGAATAGAGCTTGCCAAATAACTTGGATATTCTATCGAAATAGCATGTTCTATTTTATATGTTTTGACACTTCAAATTTACCTAAAAAAGGTAATTAGTAAATAAAAAACGGGCTTGCGTATAGCTTGCCCGTTTTCAATTATTACTAAAATTTTATTTTCTTTGTTTCGCTTTCTCCGCCTGTGCTTGTTGCATTTGGTTAAGGCGTTCTTGCCATTTGCTCATAGTAGCTGGCTTGTTGCGATTCTCTTTAATCTTAGCGTGAATTTTATCTTCGTTGATTATAAATTTCTGAATAATGAACTGTTGCAAAATACTCAATAAGTTGGAGAAGGTGTAGTAAAACGTAAGACCCGCAGCCATACTGTTGAACCAACCTAAGAACATAAATGGCATAATGTAAGGCATATATTTCAACATCTTAGCGTTAGCATCATTACCACCAGCAGCGCCAGCCGTCATGTTTTTGTTATACAGGGCCAAGAACAAACTTGAAGCCGTCATTAGCAAAGTGAACAAACTTACGTGGTCGCCATAGAAAGGAATGTTGAAACCTAAATCCAAAACAGAATCGTAGGTTGACAAATCTTCTGACCAAAGGAATTTGCTTTGACGCAATTGTATAGCAGTAGGAATGAAGTAATATACCGACAATAGGAAAGGCATTTGCAATAACATAGGCAAACAACCACCCAAAGGATTAACGCCAGCCGTGCGGTACAACTTCATTTGCTCCATACCCATAGCTTGTTGGTTATCACCAAATTTGGCTCTTAACTCATCTATCTCCGGCTTCAATACGCGCATCTTGGCCGATGACAAGTAACTCTTATAGGTAAAGAACGAAAGCAATAAACGAATGATAACCGTAAGGCAAATGATGATTAAGCCAAAGCTGCTGATGAATTTGCTCAACACATCAAAAATGGGAATAATCATCCATTTGCTGATGTATTTTACAAAGAAGAATGGCCCGATGCCCAATTGTATCAATTCATCTAAATCTAATTTATACGATTTTAGAATCTTGTAATCGTTAGGGCCCATGTACCATTTAAAACCAAAAGAATAGTCGTTGCTGGCTGTAACGGGCAAATTGAAATTGCTCATATTGGTAGCTACAATATTGCTGTCTGCAGGCTCTTTAGCATCATAGGCACCATTCTTAAATTCTTTCTCGGCAATGATAGTAGAGTTGAAGAAATGACTACGAACACTCAACCAGGAAACTGGTTTTTCCAAGGTTTTTTGACCTGTGCGAGAAACGGTAAAATAATCGTGCTCACCATCGGTATGACGGAAATGCACTTGCATGTTCAATCTTTCGTTGGCCAAATCTTTTTCGGTATGCAACACTTGCGTATTCCACAACATTGGTATTTGCTGCACAGAACGCAAATCTTGTTCCAAACCTATCAAACGAAGGTTGGCCGAAACCATATAGCCCGTTTTAGGCAAAGAATAATCGAGTACAATGCTTTGTCCTTCGGCTACTGTGGCGGTTAAGCGCATTTGTTTACCACCGTCGGCCAATGTATTTACTTGTGGCGTAAAGTATAATTGGTCGGTAACAATGGTTTTCCCATTTACCGGAATATTGAAAGACAATTTATTGCTATTGCCTTTAAAGATGTTTAGTTCTTTGCCACTATACGTTTTAAAACTATCTAAACTAGCTTGAACGGGGTAGCCACCTTTAGTATTGAATTGCAAAGTCAATTCGCCATTGCTGATGCTTACCAATTTCTCTTCTCCACGAAAAGCTGCTGGCAATGTAGAGTCTACAGCTTTTTTAACTGTATCGAGTAAAACGTCGTGAGGTACGGGCGTTATTGGTTTTTGGTTGGCAGCCATAGCCAACGAATCAGCCATTTTTTGCTCTTGATAAACAGTTTGCTCGTGATTGTTCCAAAAAATGTAGCCGGCTCCTAGCGCCAACAGTAGTACAAACCCGATAATTGAATTACGATCCATGAAAATATATACTAAAAATTTGGCGCAAAAGTAGGTAATATTTGCTTGGCATGGCATTATTTTCGGTAAAGCCACAGGCTAAGCTTATTATCAAGTATAAATTAGTCCTTTCTGTTTATTGTTTTCCAGCATCAAGTATTTTCTAAACTAAAAAAGCGGTTTGGAAATTTTCCAAACCGCTTCATTTCAATACATGCTATAAATAACTTACCTACTGGCATAAACCGGATAAAATGCAATTTGTCTTTGCCATTTTTCTAAGGAAGCCAAGTTTTTACCGTTATCGGTCTCTGCTAAATATTGTGTTTGCAGCGCTATCATTTGTGCTACATATTTCTCACGCAATTCGTCAATACCCGATTTTAAGGTACTGAAAGTAAACGTCTTTTCCTCCAATTCTTTTATAAGTTCGTTGGTGACAAAAGCAGAAATCTTAAAATAAGTTTGCTCGAAAGCTAAGCGCTGTTGCAAGTTTTCACCTTTTTTAATCCAAGATTTTGATTGGTCGAAGTAAGGCAGCAACTCTACAAATGCTTCAGGTTTACCATCAATATGTCTTACTTGGTAATTTACAATTAATCCACATTGAGCTTGAGCAGGAATGTCGGCTTTCTCTGGCACTTTGGCTACAAAATGAAACTGGTTTAAAGGGCGTTGCGGATTGTAAGGCAAAAGATGTTTTTGTATCGGCTCTTTTACAAAAGCATAAGATATCTTTATTGTTTCATCCTTTTTAAGCATCGCAATAATGCCAGGTACTTTCGCATCCATTTCGGTTAATGATGCTACCATATTGCGGCACATTACTTCGCTGGCGTTAGCGCCCATGTTCATACCCGTATTACGCGTGTGGGATGAAGACTGGTCTAGAAGCCTATGCCCATTCTTGTTGAACAAAGTAAAATGAGAGACTATCAAAATTTCTGCACCTTTAAACGATGATTTCTCCGACAAAAAATATTCGTTTACCTGAAGTGTTACTTCTTCGGCTTTACTACTTTGCACCGTGTTTTCCTGTACAAATTGATTCAATTCTTCGGGCAATGTTTGTCTGAAACTGGCAGGCAAAAAATAGTTATGCGCGCCCGTAGTGAGGTAGCCAATGCTTTTTGTGTCCAATCTTTTATCCTCAATCTTTGTTATGCGGTAATTCTTTAGCAGTATTTTTTCACTAGGAGTACCAATTGCTACAAATTTAGTTTTAGCACTAGTATTTATAGAAAACAATAAAGACATACCTACCACCAACACCACACTAATCTTTGACACTGCGAATTTAATATTGCCCATTATTTTGGTTTTTAAATTTATACATTTTCACGCTAGTCGTAAGCGTTACAGTAAATGTATAAATATTTATTTTATAAACCAATAGGATAAAATAAAAGCCCTCCTTGTACTTTACATAAAAATGTAGGTATTTTGATTATTTTAAAAACAACCAAATCGGGTAGGTTGTATTCACTGACAATCACTTGATTGTAGCTACAACGAAATTAGCTGACACGCATACGAAAATGATAAAAACATAAATTATTTTTACATTTTTAAATTTTGGCATTTGTTTGTGATGCTTTTCGAAATTACGGATGTTGTGCACCCTTTAAAAAATACTCCACTTCCGCCATGCTGCCTATATTTTCTACAATAAGCATGAAATTTTTGCCCACTTGTTTTAATCTAGCATTGTTTACACCCGTTTGAATGTACTGCATGATATGGTTGAACGTGTCACTTTCGAAATAAGGAGAATCGGGATTGCTAATAAAGTACAAACGCATTTGTCTGTTCTTCAAAATCAATTTCTCAAAACCCAATTCTTTGGCTACTTTTCTACAACGCAATGTGGTGAACAAATCCTTTACCTGTGGTGGTACTGGACCAAACCTATCTTTCAATTCTTCTTCAAACATTTCCAATTCCAGGTCTTCTTCTATGTCGTCGAGTTGCGTATAAAGCGAAAGACGCTCAGTAATATTTTCGATATAGGTATCTGGAATTAAGATTTCCAAATCGGTATCAATAGTACAATCGCTAACAAAATCCTTTTTGCGTTCCAGCTCCTCGGCAAACACATCTTTAAAGTCGGTACTCTTCAATTCGTGCATGGCTTCGGCTAATATTTTTTGGTACATCTCAAAACCTATTTCGGCTATGAAACCACTTTGTTCTCCACCAAGAATATTGCCTGCTCCACGTATGTCCAAATCACGCATCGCAATCTGGAAGCCGCTTCCCAGCTCATTAAACTGCTCCAATGTCTGCAATCTCTTTCTGCTATCATTGGGCAAAGTAATCATAGAAGGTGCCACTAAATAACAAAATGCTTTTTTATTATTTCTACCTACACGCCCTCTTAATTGGTGCAAATCGCTTAGGCCAAAATGATGCGCGTTGTTGATGATAATGGTATTGGCATTCGAAATATCTACCCCACTTTCCACAATATTGGTACAGCACAGCACATCGTATTTGTAATTGATAAAATCGAACAAAGCCTTCTCCAATTTGCTACCTTCCATTTGACCATGGGCTACGGCTATTTCCAAATCAGGGCATAGCTCGCGAAGCTTTTCGGCCATAGCAGGTAAGCTTTGCACACGATTATGAACGAAGTAAACTTGGCCACCACGCTCGGTTTCGTAGTATATAGCATCGCGTATGGCTATCTCATCAAAGCCCATTACTTCGGTATGTACCGGTTGCCTGTTGGGCGGCGGCGTATTCATGATACTCATATCGCGCGCACTCATCAATGAAAATTGCAAGGTCCTTGGGATAGGGGTTGCAGTAAGCGTAAGCGTATCTACATTGGCTTTGCGCTCTCTCAATTTTTCTTTAGCACCTACACCAAACTTCTGCTCTTCATCTATCACTAACAAACCCAAATCTTTAAACTTAACATCCTTGCCCAGCAAGGCATGCGTACCAATGATGATATCTATCTTCCCTTCTTCTACGCGCTTTAAAGTTTCTTTTTTCTCTTTGGCCGACTTGAATCTGTTTATATAATCTACATTGCAAGGGAAATCCTTGAGTCGTTCTTGAAAAGTCTGAAAGTGTTGGTAGGCAAGGATTGTAGTAGGCACTAAGATAGCAGCTTGTTTACTGTCGCCTACGGTTTTAAAGGCAGCACGTACCGCAATTTCTGTTTTTCCAAAGCCTACATCTCCACATACCAGTCTGTCCATAGGGGATGGCGATTCCATGTCGCGCTTTACATCGGCAGTAGCTTTGCTTTGGTCGGGCGTATCCTCGTAAAAGAACGACGCTTCCAACTCTGTTTGCAAATAACTATCCGGAGAATGGGAGAAACCAGCAGACGCTTTTCGTTTGGCATATAAGCGTATAAGGTCGGCGGCTATATCTTTTACCTGTTTCTTTGTTTTGTTTTTCAGCTTCTCCCAAGCATCGCTGCCCAGCTTATTCACCTTGGGCACTGTCCCTTCTTTGCCTGTGTACTTGCTTATTTTGTGCAGCGAGTTAATGTTCACATATAGCACATCATTATCACGGTAAATGATACGAACAGCCTCTTGCATGCTGCCATTCACTTCTATCTTTTGTAAGCCACTATACCTACCTACACCATGGTCTATATGGGTTACGAAATCGCCTGTTTGCAGGTCTTTCAGGGCTTTTAAGGTTATGGCCTTTCCTTTGCTATAGGCTTGCTTTACTTTGTATTTATGGTAACGTTGAAATATCTGGTGGTCGGTATAGGCCAATATTTTCAACTCATGGTCTATGAAACCTTTACTGATAGAAACGGGTATGGGCACAAAATTCAATTGCGCACCCGAGTCTTCAAAAATGGTTCTTAAGCGCTCCAGTTGCTTGGCATTCTCGGCAAAGATGTAGGCGGTATAACCAGTATCTGCATATCTTTTAAGATTGCTGATGAGCAATTCAAACTTGCGGTTGAATACAGGTTGATTTTCTGTTGAAAAGTCTATAACAGTTTCCTGGCGCGACTTAGAAGCGGTATCGGTGTCAGACTCCGACCATTCTATCAAATGCCTGGATAACAATTTACGCTTCCATTCCTCCGCTATTTCAAAATCTTCGGGCGTTAATTGTTTAATGGTTTGCTCTTCATGCTCAACTGCTGCTACACTGCCTTGTGGCAATTTCTCCTGCAGGTCGGCTTCCATCTTATCCATTTTTTCAATGGCAAACATCACATCCTTAAACCAAAAGACCGTATTCTCAGGAAGATAATCGAGTAGTGATATTTTCTCTTCTGTATCAAACTTTGTTTCGATATTGGGTAGAATAGAAACTTGTAACAATTTCCGTTCAGACAATTGTGTTTCGGGATTGAAAATACGAATGCTATCTACCTCGTTGCCAAATAACTCTATACGATATGGATGCTCATTACCGAAGGAATAAATATCTAAAATGCCGCCACGCATAGCAAACTGTCCAGGCTCGTACACAAAATCCTCACGCTTGAAACCTAAGTCTACAAAGCGTTTCATGAGTTCATCTACTTTCAACAATTCACTGGTTTTTATGTGAATCATATTGGTAGAAAGCGAAGAAGCATTGACCACACGCTCAAACAAAGCCTCTGGATAAGTAACCAAAACCTTGCGGCGCATGGTAGCTTTATCTCTTGACGATAAGTGCGCCAAAGCCTCGGTACGCAGCATAATATGGCTACTGTTCAGACTCTTGTATTCGCCCGACTTTTTAAAAGAATCGGGAAAATAGCAAATGTCCAAGGCATTGGTAAGGCTTTCTAAATCGTTGTGAAAATAGGCGGCTTCTTCTCTATCATTTAATACAAACACATGATTGGCATCAGCTTGTTGCCATACCGAGGTTGCAATAAAATTAATGGAAGAACCTTTTAGGTTGCGCAGCGATAGGCGCATTTTGGGATTGGGCAAGGAGATGCCCGCCGCTATTTGTTTCAAGCGGATATCGTTTTGATAAAATCCCAGCAAAGTTTGCAGGTTCATGAGGCGGCAAAGTTAGGTAGAAAAATTTGTAGCAGTAAAAAAAGCCATAAGCAGTGCTGCCATTTTACTATCAACAAATTTTATTGCAATTCGTTTTTCTTGCGAGCTAATTATGCAAAATGTCTAAACCATATCCTAAAATAGAAGAAAAGCGAATTGAAGTCTTACGTTTTGAAGAGGCCAATGGATTCTATACCACACCAGAAAAAAGCAATTATATTCTAATGTCATTATCAAAAAAAGCTAGCATCATTGTGCGTGTTTATTATGTTGTAACTGTCTTCCAAAAAATGGGATAAATTGTAACCAGTTAAATCTAATAACATTTGCTTATTGCATAAATTTCCATTCCACAAGCCTGCATAATCGGGAAAGGAAGAGTAGGGCCAATCTTCAATTCGTTTTGTCAAGCAAGCTTTGTAGGCATTTTGATGAATGTAGTGCATGCAGTTTACAGCATAGCGCTCGTCTGCTATAAACTTTGCTTTTGTTTTTTGCTGAAACAGTGAACCAGTGCGATTTTCCTGCTTATTTATAGCTTGAGCATAACTACTCAATAAGATGCCTAATCCATAGTTCAAATTTGGAATCGGTTTAGATCAGATGCATTTTTGGGCTTTATACTTTGCTTTGTTGTGGCAATGAGAAAATGGAAATGATTAGGCATAAGACACCAAGCTAAAATATGGCAGTGGGGACTTATCAATAGCTTTATCTTCTTCAAAAAGTAAAGATAATTTTCATCGCGAAAGAATATCTTATTGCTGTTATTACCCCTGTTATAAACATGATAAATGGAGTCTGCTAGAAATTGCATCGCTTGCTATTTTACTTATCGAATATAGAATTTTTTAGTTTGATTCCAAAAATTAACAGTACTCTATCGGGTCCGGACGCTTTTCAGCGGCCTGACCTTTGGACCAGAATTAACTAGTGCCAACAATGGGTCGGGTCGCGAAAAGCACCCAGACCCTTCTACAACGGTTCCGGACGCTTGTTCAGCGGCCTGACCTTTGGACCGGAATTAACAAGTGCCAACAATGGGTCGGGTCGCGAAAAGCGCCCAGACCCTTCTACAATAGGTCGGGACACTTTTTCAGCGGGCTGACCTTTGGACCGGAATTAACTAGTGCAAACAATGGGTCGGGTCGCGAAGAGCGCCCAGACCCTTCTACAACGGGTCCGGACGCTTTTTCGGAGGCCTGACCTATTTAGACTCGATGTTAATAAAGCCCCAACGATGCTGTTTTAATTGGTTAATCAGAATAATCTTCCGTGCTTAGCGGGTTTATTTAACGATTGAGTTTTTTAATCAGTAAATCATGCGCAAACTTTTTGTAATTGTATCGACTATTCTGATAATAACTACCTTGTTGTTATCCATTTTCTTAAGCCCGCATTGGTACCCCTTCTTAGCCATCTTTCTGTTCTTTACAGGCATGGGTTATTACGATATGATGCAGAAGAAACATAGCATCATGCGTATCTATCCTGTGTTTGGGCGCTTACGGTATTTTATGGAGGAGATGCGCCCGAAGGTATATCAGTATTTTATTGAGTCGGATACCGATGGTCGCCCCATTAATCGTATAGACCGAAATACCATTTACCAAAGAGCAAAAAAGGAAACGGATACCATGCCTTTCGGTACGCAAATGGATGTGTACAACGAAGGCTACGAGTGGATGTGCCACTCTATAGCACCCAAAGATTTTGCTACGCTCGACCATGACCCGCGCGTTATATTCGGAAACAAGGATTGTAAGCATCCTTATGCTGCCAGTGTCCTCAATATCTCTGCCATGAGTTACGGCTCGCTAAGCAGCAATGCTGTAGAAGCGATGAATGCGGGTGCAAAAATAGGCGGCTTTGCACACAATACCGGCGAGGGTGGATTGAGCCCATTCCATTTAAAACATGGCGGCGATATCATTTGGCAAATAGGCACCGGCTATTTCGGTTGTCGCGATGACCAAGGCAAATTCAACCCTGAGTTATTTGCCGAAAAAGCAAAATTGCCTAATGTAAAAATGATAGAGTTGAAGATATCGCAAGGTGCCAAACCCGGCCATGGTGGTATATTGCCAGCAGCAAAAAATACACCTGAGATTGCTGCTATTCGTCATATCAAACCCTATACAGTCGTGGCTTCACCACCCTTTCACTCGGCCTTTAGCACACCAAAAGAAATGGTTTTGTTCATCAAAAAATTGCGTGATTTGAGCGACGGTAAACCTGTAGGTTTCAAATTGTGTATCGGTCATAAAAGTGAATTTATAGCCATTTGCAAAGCGATGATAGACCTGGATATTTACCCTGATTTTATTACCGTTGATGGTGGCGAAGGCGGTACCGGTGCGGCTCCGCAAGAGTTTTCAAATTATGTGGGTGCGCCTTTGTTAGATGGTTTGGCCTTTGTGCACAACATTTTACGTGGCTTAGATATCAGGAAACATATTCGCATCATTGCTTCGGGTAAAATTACCTCTGGCTTTCATATTCTGCGTGCGATGGCCTTGGGTGCCGATACTTGCAACAGCGCCCGTGCAATGATGATGGCAGTGGGCTGCATTCAGGCCTTGCAGTGCAATACCAATAAATGTCCGGCTGGTGTGGCTACGCAAGACAAATCTTTATCTGTTGGTTTGGTGGTGTCTGATAAGAAAGTGCGTGTAGCCAATTACCACAGACTCACGGTAGATACTTTTGTTGAATTGCTTGGTGCATCTGGCTTAGACAACATGAGTAATATTACACGCTCGCATATTTACCGTCGCATTTCGCTTAATGAAATGTTGACCTTTGAAGAAATCTTTCCATCAATACCAGTTGGTTCTATGAAAGAAGGTATTATTCCCGAACGCTACAAATCTGACTTTGGATGGGCGAATATGGATAAGTGGGGTATTAGTATTTAACCGATTTTTTGAATTTTTAGGAAAGCCTGTCGTCGTTGTGATTGCAGGCTTTTTGTTATAACAATTCCGAAGACCAACCCAAACATTTTGTTTGGTTAACAATAAGATTAATAAATTCGTTTATTGTTTTTTAGTAGTTGGACAATAGTACAAATTTCGATTACGAAATACCTTTGACATTAAAAGATTAATATGGAGAAAGACAAATATTCAATACTTGCAGAACAACTTGCAAAAGCCATCGACATCGCAAATGAGGCCATTCAAAAATTCCCACCGAAAGGTTGGAACGAAGGAATTATTAAGCATGTGACAAATATGCAGAATGAACGGAAAGAGGATGCATTGAAATATAAAAATATGTCATCTCTCAAAGAACTAATTCACATGGCTCTTACACGATTTCAAGAAGGTGGAGGCGCAGATGTAGAATATTTTTGGTCGAAAATTAAAGAGCAAAATTTGCCATTTAATCGTGAGAACAAAATGGAGAAAATATTGAAGCGAAAAAAGATAAATAATATAGGAGAATATGATTTTGTAATTGATACTATGATTCCCTATAAACAAGAAGGGTTCATTGATGAAAATGACATTGTACTTTTGAACATGATGATAGCTAAATTTGAGCAAAAGCATAAGCCCTAAAAATATTGGATTAGTCAGAATGTAGTTAGCTGTCGGTTGCATTCTGAAAATCGTATATTTGATAATGGTCCTCATCTCCAAAATATTATACTTCATCAGCCATCATGGCTTTCTCACAGTGCTATTACTAATTTTGGTGTTGGGTTCTATTTCGTATTGGAGAAAGAAATTCATTTATGCCATTTTGATTATACCGCTTGCCATTGCGAATGCATTTGCAAGTCAATTTTTAAACGCCTTGTTTCTCAATAAATACGGAACAGAAAGCCTGGCAACGCTTGTAGCCGATGAGCAAACCAACTCTACTTTAAATGACCAATACATCCACGATTATGAGGCCATAGTAAAGAAGCCTGATGGTAAATATATTAGCACCTATTTTTCTACTACCTCGGCGGCTATCTACCCTATTACTAACGCTATTCGTATTCCATCTATCAATACGACCTTTCCTGTCAAGTACATTCCCGGCTATGAAAAAAACATTGTCATCCTCTATAATAAATCGGAGGATGGACAAAGATTTTTGCGCTACGAAAAATTAAGACCTATAGAAACAGCACGTATCAAATACGAAGCAGATAGAACCAACAAAGAGTTTGTGGCAGCATATATAGGAGCGCTGAAGGACTATACCCAAGCCTATAATGATGAACAAAGTGCTCGGTTCAAACAAAGAATTATGGAGCTGGAAGCCGAATTAATTTGGTTGAAATAAATTCATTAAATGCTTGTAATATTTGAACCCTGTAAGGATTGTCTACATGGGATTAGAATCTTGTTTGTTTTTTTACAATAACTATTTTGTATCGATGGGACAACTACGAGTATCCAATTATTT
>Ga0256901_1001529_pt1 | contig 11535 bp, 10 predicted proteins | sample MC6MC0689MT_FD_190200 | JGI IMG/M metagenome (GOLD analysis project Ga0256901, IMG submission 190200) | Metatranscriptome of enriched soil aggregate microbial communities from Iowa State University, Ames, United States - MC6-MC0689-MT... | ecosystem: Environmental > Terrestrial > Soil >... | reverse complement strand
CGCTAGCTTTAATAGAAGGGGATGACTTTGCTTTTCGAGTGATATTATAAAGGCGCCAGATGAATGGACAAAAAATAATCCCGATAACATGTTGCTATCGGGATTGGTTTTATTGTGTGTTGGGAAAAATGCTTAATGGTGTTGCTCCCACTCGTTTACATCTTTGTGGTCGTAAGGTTCTACCATTAATTCTTCAATGGTTTTGCCTTTTTTGTTGAAGCCAAGTTTTTCTAAAATGTTATCGAAAATTTGGTACATCACCGGTACAACTACTAAAGTTAAGAAGAGCGAACTGGTTAAACCTCCAATAATAACCCATGCCAAACCGTTTTTCCAGTCGGCACCGGCACCACTCGCTAACGCGATAGGTAACATACCGATTACCATGGCGATGGTAGTCATTAGAATTGGGCGTAAACGAGCATGGTTGGCTAAAATTAAAGCTTCGTGAGTTGTTTTACCTTGCGCTCTCATTTGATTGGTAAAATCGACCAAGATAATCGCGTTTTTAGCTACTAGACCCATTAGCATGATGAAACCAAGTATAGTAAAGATACCCAAAGCGTTATTGGTTAATGCCAATGCAAGCAAGGCACCAATTAAAGCTAGCGGTAAAGAGAACATTACCACAAATGGATAAACGAAACTATCGTAAAGTGCTACCATGATTAGATAAACCAAGATAATAGCTGCTAACAATGCAATACCTAAAGTACCGAAACCTTCACTTTGGTTTTCTTGGTCACCAGCCCAGTAGAAACTAATGCCAGCTGGCGTTTTCATTTTATCTAACTCTGTTTGGAAATCTGTTACTACAGAACCTGTCGGCCTTCCTACAGTTTGAGCTTTCACGGTTACCGAAGTAGATTTATTTAAACGCTCTAGCAAACTTGGTCCAGAACCTTCTTTAATTTCGGCGAACTGAGAAAGTTTGATTTGTTGTCCAGCTGGATTTACGAACAGTAAATTACGTACATCGTCAATATCCTTACGGTCGAAATCTTGGTATTGGATATTAATATCGTACTCGTACTCACCTTGACGGAATTTACCATCGGTATTACCAGCGAAAGCAGTTTGCATGGTTGAACCTACTGTTGATAGGTTTAAACCCAATGCCGACATTTTATCGCGGTCTACTTTTACGTTAATCTCTGGCGTTCCTTTTTCTACGGAAAGTTTAGTTTGCGTAGCACCTGGGATTTTTGATAAAACACCTTGAGCTTTCTCGGCAAAAGCCATAACACTGTCTAAATCAGAACCTAATACTACGAATTGGATAGGTGCATCATCAGCTGTTCCTAAGATACCAATTGGCACTGTTTTGATTTTTGCCCCAACTAATATTTTCTCTAATTCTCGAGTGTAAGTGGTAGAAATAATATCAGAAGATACATTATTACGCTCTGGTTTGTCTACCAATTTCACGTTAATTTCTGATTTGTAAGCAGTGGCGTTAGTACCACCCATACCTTCGCTCGACTGTCCAACGGTAGTAATCATTTGAACAATTTCTTTCTTGTTGCTCAAATAATTCTCCGCTTTCTGAGTGTAAAGATTGGTTTGCTCTAAAGAAACGTCTTTAGGCATCTCAATTTGTAATAAGAACTCACCTTTATCAGATTTAGGGAAGAACTCGAAACCGATATATCCGCCAGCTAATAAACCGCAAGAAGATATCAATAACATAAACATACCGATAATGGTAATGGCTTTGTTTTTAAGAGTCCATTCTAATAATCTGGTAATCCAGTTAGTGAATTTATGTAGCTGTTTCTCGAACCATAAGATAAATTTACCGAAGATGTTTTTGCCTTCGATACGTTCTAACTTACCGTAGCGAGAGAAAATTAATGGAACAATGGTAAATGAAGCCACCAATGAAAGTAGGGTAGAAATAATTACCACCACACAGAATTGACGTAAAATGTTGGCCACCATACCGGTACTTACAGCAATAGGGAAGAACACAACCACAATTACGAAGGTAATGGAAACTACGGTAAAACCGATTTCACGTGTTCCATCGATAGCTGCACGTACTTTATTTTTGCCCATCTCCATATGGCGCTGGATGTTCTCTAAAACTACAATCGCATCATCCACCAGGATACCTACTACGAGTGATAGACCTAGTAACGACATTAAGTTTAAGGTATAGCCAAACATTGATATACCAATAAACGTAGCGATTAACGAAGCGGGAATAGAAACCATTACAATAACCGCATTACGCAAGCTATGTAGGAAGAAAAGCATTACGATGGCTACTAATATTACCGCTAAAATTAAATCGTGGATTACGGCATCAGCAGATTCTAAGGTATAAACAGAACTATCGTTTACAATTTTAATGTCTAAACCAATGTTTTTGTAATCTTCTTTAAGTTTAGCGATGGTTTCTTTTGTGCCTTCGCTTACGGTTACAGCATTCGCATCACTTTGTTTAATGATTTGTACGGCGATAGAGTTAGCTCTGTTGATACGAGCAATTTTCTCCGTTTCTTTTTGCGTATCCTGAATGTCGGCAATATCGCCCAAACGGATTTGTGCGCCATCTTTTGCGGTAGTTACCACCAAGTTACGCATTTCTTCTACGTTGGCGTATTTACCAGATAAACGTACTAAAATGTCTTGTGCTTTGGTTTTAACACTACCCGTAGGGAAATCTAAGTTTGAACTTAAGATTGCCTGCTGCACATTAGGTACAGATAGTCCGTAACCTTGTATTTTCTTAGCATCTAGCGCTACTTTAATTTCACGTTCAGAACCACCAATTAGGTTTACTTGTGCCACACCAGATACACGAGAAATGATTGGTGCAATACGCTTGTCCATCAAGTCATAGAACGAAATATCGTCCATATTACCAGATGCAGACATGGTGATTACAGGGAAATCATCTAACGAGAACTTACTTAATGATGGCTGTTTTACATCGTCTGGTAAATCCGCCAATATGGCGTTTACTTTTCTTTGTGCATCGTTTAGAGCAATGTCTATTTGTGCTTTGTCGGTTAGTGTTATAATTACTACCGATAAACTTTCGTAAGAGTTTGCATTAATTTTCTTGATGTTTTCCATCGAAGAAACGGCATCCTCAATTTTTTTGGTCACGGTACTTTCTACCTCATTTGGCGAAGCACCAGGGTAAATAGTAGAGATAGATACTACGTTTGGAGAGAACTTTGGTAAAAGCTCATATCCTAACGAGAAATAACTCAGCAAGCCTAGCAAGGTTAGTGCGGTAAAAACCACAATTACCAGCGAAGGTCTTTTTATGGATATATCAGTAATTTTCATTTTCTATTTTATTGCGTAATTAGTATCGAGATTTAAGTATCGAGTATCGAGATTTTAGCTCGTAACCCAAAACTCATAACATTCAACTATCCTTATTTGATAATCGTAACTGGAGTGCCTTCAGTCAAGTTAATTTGTCCGCTTGTAATTACTGTTTCTCCTTCTTTTAAGCCTTCTAAAACTTCTACACTTTCGCCCAAAATACGTCCAGTAACTACTTTACGAGTTTCGGCAGTGTTTTTAGATTTGTTTAAAACGTAAACTTCGTTACTGCTCACACTACCTACGAAAGAAGTACGAGGAACCAAAATTGCAGGCGCCTGTTTAGGAAATTGAAATACTGCTGTACCATACATACCCGCTTTTAAGCTGTTTTTGGTGTTGTTAGCTACTTCAATTTCGATAGGGAAGTTCAAAGTTTCATCAGCTTTTGGTGCGATAAAAGTTATTTTTCCTGAAAATTTCTCTGTCGGAAAAACCGATGATTGAATTTGAACTGTGTTTCCTACTTTCAGGTTAGCTACCTGACTTTCGTTAACATTTACTTTCAATTTCAATTTAGAAACATCAACCAATTCGAATAATTGTGTGCCCTGTGCGTTAACAAAGGCACCAACTTCAATGTATTTTTTATTTACAATTCCATTAATTGGAGATTTGATGTTAGCATCACTCAATCTTCTTTGAGAAGCTTGTAAACGTAATTTAGCGTTTTGAGTTGCTAATTTAGCTTGGTCTAATTGCTGTTGCGTCACGCCACCAGTTGCATAAGAGCTCTGGTATCTAGCCTCGTCTCTTACTGCGTTTTGATAAGTTGCCTCTGCGGTTTCTCTATCTGTATTGATAATTTCAGCATCTATACGAGCTAAAACTTGTCCTTTGCTTACGCGGTCACCTTCTGATACATAAATTTTACTTACACGGCCAGCATTTTCCGATAAGAAATTCAATTCTTGATTTGCAGCGAAATTTCCGTTTGCAGTAAAGTCTAAGTTAATTTCTTTACGTTCTACGTTGGCTGTTTTTACAGCAACAGCACCGCTACCTTTGGCAATAAAATCGGTAGTTTCCTGTGCCTTCTTTTTATTGTTCGTTAATACGTAGCCAATTGCAACTAATACTACAACTACTACAATGATTATGGTGATTACTCTTTTCATTATTTCTAAGTATTATTTCTTCTATGTTTGGTTTATTGTGCTAAAGTTTTGATTTCTCCTTTAGATTTAATCAATTGTATTTCGGCAACTTTATAATTTAATAATGCCTGTGTATAGCTGTTTTGAGCTTGAGTTAACGAGTTTTCAGTCTCTAGTAAATCTGTTAAAGAAGCTAACCCGTTATTGTAATTGTTTTGCGTACTCAAATTAATTTCTCTAGCTAGTTCCGCATTTTTCTTCTGTGCGTTAATTGTATTTAAACTGTTGCGCAGCTGAATTTTAGCATTCTCATAAGCCATATTTAAAGCGTTAGAAGTCTCTAACCTATCTGCTTCGTATTGTTTAATCTCAACATCCGCTTGTCTAACTTTAGAACGGGTTAAGAAACCGTTGAAAATTGGAATACGTAATGTTAAACCTATCGCAGAAGCATCAAATCCAATAGCGTTACGGTTAGATTTTAAGAAATCGAAACCATTAGATTGGCTATTATAATTGTAGTTTGCATTTAAAGAAAGATTAGGGTAGTATTCAGAAACATAGGCCTTACGTTGTAAACTAAGTAATTTCCCTTGTACATCAAGTATTTTCATTTCCGTTCTACTGTCCAAGTTAACTGTATCTGCTAAAACTGGATTTTGTATCACTTCAGTTAACTCAGATGCAGGTAAAGTTATCGGTGTAGTCACTGGCATACCCATCGAAAATTTCAATTGGTTCTCCAACATGGTAATTGTGTTTGCAACTTCAGATCTTTGCGTAGTTAAGTTAGTTAGGTTAACATTAATCCTGTCAACATCAATCTTTTTAGCTAAGCCATTTTTGTATTGGTTGGCAATAATTTTCTCTACTACTTTAACATTTTTGATGTTGGTGTCAATTACAATTAGTTGTTGTCTGTTTACCAAAACCTGATAGTAGTTATTCGCCACTTGCTCAATTACTTGCTCTTGGGTAAGTTGTGCGTTTAATCTGTAATATGCTTCACTAGCTTTTGCCGCTTGCAAACCAGTAAATACCGTTTGGTTAAACAGTTGTTGAGATAATTGTACTCCCGCAACTGAATTCCAAGCCTGGCCCATTTTAAATGATTGAGTTTGGCCACCTATGTCTGCAACCAACTGACCGATAATGGCATTGTAGGTTAAGCCCACATTTCCAGTAAGTTGAGGTAACGCCTGTGCTCTTACTTCTTCAGTTTTATATTTTCCTTTGTCAATTTCTAACACTGCTTTTTTAGCGGCAGTATTGTGTTCTAGCGCATAATTTAGCGCATCTTTTAACGTTACAGGTTGTTGGGCAACACTTAACGCTGGCAAACCAATGCTGACCATCAGCAGTAATATTAGCTTTGCCGTTATTATTCTAAACATAGTTGATTAATTATTAATTTTTGGGTGAATTCTGTGTTGTTAAATGCTTTTCTCAGCTCCTTTTGCTTTCAGGATTTCTGCATCATATTTATGGATTAATTTAACCCCTTCATTGTTACAAATTCCGAATAAAAAATGTCGTGTTATTTCTACCATAATGCTCGACAAGCTATTTTTATTAGTATCATAGTGACCATTTTGTGTGAAAACCACATCTACTTGGTCTAACCTCATTCTGGTAATTACTTCTGTATTGATATCTTCTCTGTAAAGGCCTTCTTGTTTGCCTCTTTCCAAGTTTTCTAAAATCTTTTTGCCAATTTCTTTTTCTTTAAAAGCAACAAATTTTAACCAAGCTTCTTGATGGTATTTTTGCAAATCATAAAAAAGCATAGGGTTCATTGTTGCTAAAAAGTAATCCATGTCTTGCATACCTAGATAAAGTTCTTGAACCGCATTCTCAGATTTTGCGAAACAATCGTTCATCTGTAGGTCTTGGTTTAAAATTCTATCGCGAATAAGGATATTAATCAATTCGTTTTTATCCTTAAAATTTTGATAGATGGTTTTCTTAGATACGCCTAAATGTTTGGCAATATCATCCATGGTTACACTTTTAAAGCCATATTGGCAAAAAAGTTTGTCGGCCTCCGTAATGATATAGTCTTTTACTTCCACGTTATTATCCCTTTCAAATCTGCTGCAAAACTATGGAAACTTTTTTTAATACAAAAGTTTCCATGACAATTTTTTTACTTTTTGAGGTAAATTACAATTGGCAGACAAATGCTTAAATGTGGTTTAAAATGAAGGCACAGGTTTGCCGAAATACATTACATTTGTGTTTTTAAAATAGCCTTATGTCCGTAATACAACATCAGTATTCTTTAAAGCAGCTAAATACCTTTGGTATAGATGTAAATGCCAAGCTTTATGCAGATATTTCTACCGAAAGTGATTTGATTTCTATTTTTAGCGAAGCCGTAATTAAAGAAGAGAAGCTTTTAGTATTGGGCGGAGGTAGTAATATGCTTTTTACTAAAGACTATGATGGACTAGTATTAAAAATTAGTATTAAAGGAATTACTGTTAAGGAAGATGGTGCAGAGATATTGGTTACTGCTGGAGCTGGAGAAGTTTGGGATAGCTTGGTGAAATTTTGTGTTGCCAAAAGATATGCCGGCATTGAAAATCTTACCTTAATTCCTGGAACGGTTGGCGCATCGCCAATACAAAACATTGGTGCCTACGGCGTAGAAATTAAAGATGTGTTTGAAAGTTGTACAGCCTTTGAGATTGCTACTGGCGAAATCAAAACCTTTAATAAAGCTGATTGCGAATTCGCATACCGAGAAAGCGTCTTTAAAGGAAAGTTGAAGGGTAGATATATCATTACATCGGTTACCTATCGGTTATCGAGCGTGGCAAATTTACAAACTCACTATGGAGCAATTAATACAGAGCTAGAGAGGAGAGGAATTTCAGAACCTACCATTGCAGACGTATCTGATGTAGTTGCCGCTATTCGTGTAAGTAAACTTCCAGATCCTTCTACAATTGGTAATGCAGGTAGTTTCTTTAAAAATCCAATTATAGATAAAGTAGTGTTCGATAAATTGTTGTCTAGCTTTCCAGACATGCCGCATTATCCAGCGCCAGATGCTAGGGTGAAGTTAGCAGCCGGATGGTTAATAGAGCAATGTAATTTCAAAGGGGTTGTAGATGGCAATACAGGAACATGGAAAAATCAGGCACTGGTTTTGGTTAACCATGGTGGTGCAACAGGACAGGAAGTGTACAGATTTTCAGAAAAAATTATCAATACTGTACAGCAAAAATTTGGAGTGCTTTTAGAGCGAGAAGTAAATATTTTTTAACGCAACACTCTCTAGAGCTTTCTGACCTATATTTTCTGAAAAAGTAAATTTTAATCTATCGTTTTTATCGTTTTTGGTATCATAGTTGTAATGTGTTACACAACTATGACAGTTTGCGAGCCCATCAAGCATCTGTTCTTTTTATTAACTAAAAACTAAGAATATGACACAGCTGCAATTTAATGAACAATTGAACGATTACTCTACCTCTTTGAAATCATTTGCCTTAAATTTTACTAAAGACCTGGAAGATGCGAATGATTTGGTGCAGGACACAATGCTGAAAGCTGTAACTTATTATAGTAAATTTAAAGAAGGCACCAATTTAAAAGGGTGGTTATTTACCATCATGCGTAATACGTTTATCAACAACTACAGACGTTTGGTAAAAACAAACGCATTAATTACGCAAAGCGATGACATTACTTATGCCAACTTACATTATAGTGCTACAAATAATGGCGTAGAAAGTAAGTTTGTATTAAAAGACATTAACAAAGCACTAGATTCTTTAGCTCCAGAATATTATGTGCCTTTTATCAAATATTTCGAAGGATTTAAATACCACGAAATTGCTGAAGAATTAAATATTCCAATCGGTACAGTGAAAACTAGAATTCACGTTGCTAGAGGACAACTGAAAAAATATCTTAAAAACTACTCTACAGATAGAGGATAAGGTTAAAGATATTGCAAACATACATGAGCCCCGATTTATTCGGGGCTTTTTGTTTAGGAAACATTTTAGTTATTCTTAAAAATGTGTAGCGCCCAAACCAAAAACTAACAACTACAAACCAATAAAATCATACTTTTGGGGATTATTACCACAACTATGAATTTTACTTTTTTAGGTTTGGCTATAGCTCCTTTGTTGCTGCCTATCGTTTTTCAATTTGATAAAAGAACATTTACAGGAGGAAATTTTAAAGCAACATTTAGCGCAAGCTTGCTCTCTTGTATTGTTTTTTCTGCAATTATCTTGGCGAAGCATTCATTAAACTTCATAGCTTACGGTGCAAAGGAAGACACTTTTATAGGTATTCCAATTGCACAATACATCTTAAATTTTACGTTTAGTTTTGCCGCTGTAAGTCTATATCAATATCTCAATATTAAATTTCCGAAGAATGATTTACAGCGATACAGCTTAGCGGTAAGTAATTTATTGCTTGGTCTTTGTATCGCTTTTCTGTTTTTTGCTTATAGCAAGTGGTACACTGTGTCCACTTTTGCGACACTTTTAATTTTATTGTTATTTATTGAGTACGTAGGGAAGTTAAGGTTTATGTACAAGGCTTACAGGGCCTTCGTGTTAATGCTTATTCCTTTTCATCTTATCTATGGCGTTTTGTTTTGGAAGGGAACAATAGCTATAGATAAAAACCACCTAGCAGGACTGTATATCGCTAAAATTCCTGTTGAAAGCCATTTCGTAGCATTGGCCATGATGTTGTTGAGCATTTATATGTTTGAATTTTTCAAGAGCGAAAGAAAGGCATAATGGAGCTGCAGACCTATACAAAACAACAACTGGCTTTGCGGAACGGCCAAGATAAACCTCAGATTTGGGTGGCGCTTAAAGGCATTATCTATGATGTTACTGAAAGTCGCTTATGGAAAAATGGTAAACATTACGAGCACTGGGCAGGACAAGATTTAACGGAAGAACTTGCAGATGCACCACATACAGATGCTGTTTTTGAGAAGTTTGAAAAGGTAGGATTATTAAAATTGTAAGGTTTAAGTTACAGTAGAAAGTCGGCAAAAAAATGTGCTCATTCTTCACTAAATAAGTGCCTCAAATAAGCATCAGGATTTTCTAAGAAGTTTCGCGTCAATTGGTAATGTTCTGTTTCTTTATAGTGAAGTTTTTTAATTCCATTTTCGTCGAAGTTAAAAATGGTAGCTTTAGGATAGCAAAGTAAAATTGGCGAATGCGTGGCGATGATAAATTGTGCTCTACCACTGTTCTCTAAACTATTAATGATGCTCATGAAACTGAGAATTCGGGCGGGAGATAAGGCGGCTTCAGGCTCGTCTAAGATATAAATTCCTGCTTCGAATTGGTTGTTAAATAAAGCGAGAAACGACTCGCCATGCGATTGATGATGTAAAGATTTGCCTCCGTAAGCATTATATATTCTACTATCACTTTCTGCTAATTCATCTATATAATTGGCGAAGTTGAAAAAGCTTTCTGCTCTCATAAAAAATCCATTATTAATTCGTTTTGGTGTCCAAGATAAATTGAGAGTTTGTGTTAGAGGGCTTTCGTAGCCCTGCGCATCTAAGCTTGTGTTTAAGTTGTGGTTTCTATTTCCTCCTCTTAAGTTGAACCCAATCTTTCGGCTATAGCTTCTAGTAAAGTAGATTTCCCTGAGCCATTTTCCCCAACAAAGAAGGTGACGTTGCTATGCAACGACAATTGAATGCCATTTTGGAAAGACGGAATATTGAAGGGATAGGAAGCTCCGCTAGGAATTTGACAGTTGATATTGCTTAAAAACGGCATACCTAAATATAATAATATCTTCCTAAGCACTGCAAAAGGAAATGGTTGTTTCTTGCAGTGTTGTTACAAAAATAGCCCCGGTTGTAGCGGCACCGTAGGTACAGCGTAAAACGGGACTATCTTTATATAGTTGCAGTAGATCTGCGCTGCTAAAAAACTAGTTTTGTGTAATCTCGAAGCTGCTTAGCGATACGAATTGTTGTAAACGTCCGGCAATTTCTTCTTGGCTAAGTTCTAATAATCTTTCTGTACCAAATTTCTCAACACAGAAAGAAGCCAAGGCAGAGCCATAAATTAGGGCATTTTTCATGTTGTTGAAGTTGATTGTTCCTACTTTTGCCAAATAGCCTATAAAACCGCCAGCAAAAGTATCGCCAGCGCCAGTTGGATCGAAAACATCTGCTAAAGGTAATGCTGGAGCAGAGAAAATTTTGTCTTCGTGGAATAATAAAGCGCCATGCTCGCCTTTTTTAATGATTAAATATTTAGGTCCCATGGTTAAGATTTTTTTAGCAGCTTTAACTAAAGAATATTCGCTAGAAAGTTGGCGGGCTTCAGAATCGTTAATGGTTAAAACGTCTACCAATTTGATGGTTTCCAATAAATCGTCCATCATAATGTCCATCCAAAAGTTCATGGTGTCTAATACAATTAGCTTGGGACGGTTTTTTAATCTTTCGATTACTGTGCGCTGAATTTGCGGTGTTAAGTTACCTAACATCAAATATTCGCAGTCTTGGTAGCTTTCTGGGATGATAGGGTCGAAGTTTTCTAATACATTTAGTTCTGTAATCAAAGTATCACGACTGTTCATATCGTTATGGTATTTTCCGCTCCAGAAGAAAGATTTTTCTCCTGCTTTAACTTGTAACCCTTCGGTATCTACGCCGTGTTTGTTTAAGGTCTCGATATCTTCTTTTTTAAAGTCATCACCAACAACAGCAACAATTTTAGTTTGGTTATAAAGGTAAGAAGCGGCTAAACTTGCGAAAGTTGCAGCTCCTCCAACGATTTTATCCGTTTTTCCGAAGGGAGTTTCAATGGCATCGAAAGCCACAGTACCTATGATTATCAGGCTCATATATTATCTTTTGATATTTTTGTATTTTTTTTCGCTACAAATATTGCATAAATAATTTAAAAGCCCTAATATTGCATTCCCAAAACGAACAAGGGTGTTTTAGTGAAAACGGACATTTTTAAAGTTTTAGGAAAGACCAGCACTCCTTCTTAGCTCAGCTGGTTAGAGCATCTGACTGTTAATCAGAGGGTCGCTGGTTCGAGCCCAGCAGAGGGAGCAAAATCCT
>Ga0256901_1001528_pt1 | contig 11537 bp, 10 predicted proteins | sample MC6MC0689MT_FD_190200 | JGI IMG/M metagenome (GOLD analysis project Ga0256901, IMG submission 190200) | Metatranscriptome of enriched soil aggregate microbial communities from Iowa State University, Ames, United States - MC6-MC0689-MT... | ecosystem: Environmental > Terrestrial > Soil >... | reverse complement strand
TGGATTTCGCTCTCTCTCCAAACTTTTATTTGGGAACGTTATTTTGTATGGGTTTGTATAAAATAATTCTAACGAACTCGATAAACCTCATTTAGTTTATGCTCTTCTATTAAATCAATGTTTCTAGGATTTTGCGTATATTCCTGTAAATAAGGTCCGATGTTTGCGTACATTTCAATATTTTGTAACTCTAAAATAGGTAGCCATTTAACATCTATTTGATTTGAATCTGGGTTTTCTGGAAATTTTGGTGTACTAGGGCTTTTTATTTTGCATTCAAACATCATAACCAATGTATGTATTTTTCCAAATTTTCCAAAATTAAGGTGAGGTGTGTATTCATAAACAAAAGCTAGTGGACCTACTTCTACATCTATACACGCTTCTTCTTTGGCTTCTCTTTTAACTGTATCTGTAATTGATTCATTGGGTTCTGCTCCACCAGCAGGTAAATCGTAAACGATACCTCTTATTGGGTCGTTATACACCGTTAATAATATTTCATTATTTTCTATGATTATTGCACCAGCTCGAACTCTAATATGAGAAGACATTTAAAAACCTCCTAAGTTGTTATATTAAGTTTTCTAGAAGATGCTAATGAATTCCTTTAAATGTCACCAAAGTTTCATTTGGGGGCTTTTTTAGCTTAACGTTGTATATCCGCATAAATCTATTAGGCCCCACATAAAAGTTGTAGAGTGATAAATATGTATAATATGAGTACCCCATTTGTTGAAAGTTTAAACAGTCGGCGTTGACAACCTTTTTAGCAGAGAAGGTTGTCTTTTTTTATTATGTATTGCGAAGGACGTTACGTCACAATCTAATATAGATAATATAGGAGGTCTTAAAAATAACTAATGTTTGGAGGAGATTATTTGGAACTTACTATAGGTAAATTTGCAAAAGCAGTTAATACAACGATAAGGACACTTAGACATTATGAGAAAATAGGTCTACTTGTACCTAGTAAGAGAAATGAATTAAATCAGATAATTTATACTGGGGATGAATTGAAGAAGTTTTATAACATACAGTTGCTAAAAAGTTTGAACTTACCTTTAAACGAAATCAAACAAAGGCTTGAAGACCCAGAGTATTCTTTTAAAGAAATGTTAGAAATTCAGGAAGCTTTACTTCTTGATAAGAGAGATAAAATAAATATGTCATTGGGAATGATGACCAGGATTAAGGCTCTATTAAATGAAACCGGTGATTTAAATAACGAAGACCTTATGTTGCTCATGAATTCTATTCGATTAGAAGAAGATCAAAGAAAAATTTTGAATCGGTATTTCTCAATAGATACAATTGATGCTATTATTCCCAAAAGTAAATCTCAACAAATAGTATTAGATAGGCTGAATATGAGGTTGTTATCTTTTTTTCAAGCAGCAATCCACAATGAACTAACCCCTGAAAGTCACGAAGTACAGAGAGAATTAAAAGAAATAATAGAAATGTTTCCTGTACCTTTAGAAGAGTTTTATAATTCCAATAATAACTTAGAAAAACAATTGGGAATTATTCAAGCCATATTACCTGTTAATATGACTGAGTTTTTAGGAGCAGCGATTCGTGTATTGTTTAACAGTCATCATGAGGGAAAAGGAGAATAAGTTTATGATTGAATTAAGTTCGAGAGAGCATTATAAATTATTGAGTCAAATTGTATTAGGATTAACTCCTTTCTTAATATTAGGTTTAATACTTATTGCGATCTTTAGATGGGGAGAAATCATACCCTTTATTGTTTCGTTGTTTGTTCCCAATGATCTCTCGTACCTTTTTGTTACCTTACTAGGTTTGATTGTTGGTACGATTATAGTATTAATTGTAGTTGGTCTCATAATTAAAACAAAAACAGAGCTTCCTCAAACTGAAAGCGCAGAAATAATAAATAAAATAATGAAGACTCCAAGTGGTATTGCCGTTAGTTCACTAGGGGGAAGCTTTTTTGAAGAGTTTTTCTTCAGGGGTGTACTAATAGGTTTGTTTATTGGTTATCATCATATCATCGATGGAGTCGTAATTATTTTTAGTTCCTTTCTATTTTGGATCATTCATATACCGCAGTATAAAGGTGTTTATTTAGCATACGTATTAGTACTTATTAATGGTCTGATATTTGCATTATTGTTTTATTTTACTGGTTCTTTAATTCCTTCAATGATTGCTCATGCTATTTATAACTTTGGAATAGGAATCTACTTTATAAAATCTAAGTAATAGAAACAGTTTTAATCTAGAATTTAATGCTATTTTTGTGAATTGATAATAAAGTTATTGGATTATATGAGCCTTGCTCATTTATTAAGGCTCTTATAATTTGTATAGGTAACACCAGGGGAAATCTTGATGTTACTTTTTTAAAACAGAAAATGTTCATTATGAGTATAATCTAAAGGGGAAAAACGGTTCAATTTTTTTATAAACTGTATAACTTTATTTTAAACAGTACGACTTTATTTCAAAGCAACAACATTGTATGCATACAACTCAATTGTACCCCAGAATGTTTTCAAACCCGCATTTCTATGTCTCTAAAAATACCTATATCAACAACTTAGTTGTACTCTAAAAAATCAAAACTCCTTTTTAATCACACAACTCAATCATACCCTAAAGGATTCTCTCTTATATAACCTTTCATTAAAGCGTTCATGCATTTCTATGTATTCTCTAATCTTTTGGAGATTCGGTAATCCTGCTTTGATATTTATATTGTCAACTGCTCTTAAAATCCACGAGTATACTCTCCTTGGCTTATTTTTAATAATTGCAGTCCTAACAATAGCTTTTTAAATATAAAAGTACCTGTCTATCTCTTTTAACCCAATCAATTATGTTATTAGTTTCTGTTATTAAGTAAACATCCTAAATCTTAGTATTACTCATTCAAACTTGTTTAGCTAGAGTCTACTTATAATGAAAATACTTATATTTTGTATAGAACTATATAATTATTTTTCTTCACTTTTTTTACCATCTTACATACTTTCGGTAGAATAGTGGTGGGAATACACTTTATTCCCAAATAAAATATTAAGCAAAGGGAAATTATTATTTATGACTGATTTTAGGCTTAGAATGAAGAAAAGTGTAGAAATTTTAGATATGAAGTTACAAGAAATTAATGATGCTACAATGGCTATTGGAAGAAAAAAGTTTGGAGCGATACAGAAAGATATAAGTTGAACATGGAAACATTGACTTGGATTATAAATACAGATTCAATACTTTTTAAAAATGATAAAGATTATGAAGAATGCAAGATTAATTTTCAGAAAAAAATAGAAAGCAATTTCAAACGGAGTTTAAAAAACATTCACTTACTTATATAAAAATGACAGAGAATGGCTTGAAGTCAATTTTCCTACACAATGTGATACCTTGCGCACACAAAAGCATCCAATTGTTACTGTAAATGATGCAAGATAAATTTGAAATTTAGAGAGAGGGATGTTACTTGAAAAGAAGCGTATTATATATTGAAGATAATGAGAAAATAGGCAGTTGGGTAAAAGAAGAATTGGAACAGCGAGGGTTTTCAGTTCAATGGCTGCTTTCAGGTGAAGGTGCCGAAAGAGAAGTAAATCAGCATGAATTAGTTATTTTGGATATCATGCTACCCGGGTTAGACGGATTTACTGTGGGAAAACGATTAAAGAAGGCAGCTCCTGCCGTTCCTATATTGCTGTTATCTGCTCGAACATCGATAGAAGATAAAGTAGATGGTTTAAAATTTGCTGATGACTATTTAACGAAACCCTTCCATACGGATGAATTAATTGCAAGATTAGAAGTATTAATCCGTCGAAGTGGTGGAACACATTCCGAGCGCATTTCATTAGGAAATGATATTGAAGTAGATCCAGAAGTTCGAATGGTATACGACAAACGCACAGGTGAAGAAATTATATTAACAGGGAAACAACATCAAATATTAATGTACTTCTTACGCCATCCTAATCAGGTTTTACCCAAAGAACAAATCTATGAAGCCATTTGGCAAGAAGCTTATATTACTGGGGATAAAACAATAATGGTGCATATCCATCGATTGCGTCAAAAGTTGGAACGTCATCCAGATTCCCCAGGAATTATTGAAACGTTGAAGGGAATAGGCTATCGGGTGAAACTATGAAACAGAATAGATCATTATTTAGTCGTTTTCTAAAAGTGCATTTTCTATTTATCTTTTTTCCTCTTCTTGTGCTTATTTTCTTCACTGCGTTCGTTCCTGATAGCAATGAAAAAGAAATGAATATGTTAAATCTGTTTTACTTTACCGTACTTTTGTTTGGTTTTATTATTGTCGCATTTGTTGTAATATCTTGGCTGTTCTTCTTGAGACTTCGTAAACGTCTCACCCGCTTACAGGAAGTCATGTCATTTTCAGCTAATCATAATTCATTTCCTAAACCAATATCTGTTCAAACGGATCGTATGGATGAAATAGACCAGTTAGGAAGTTCTTTTAATTGGATGATTCAGCAGCTTGAAGGCAGTCGCAAGCGAGAATATGAAGAGGAATTATTACGCCATCGACTCATTGCGAATTTATCTCACGACTTACGAACGCCACTTACCATTTTGAGAGGACTTATCACCAGATTAAATAAAGAATCCATGAGTTTTGAAGGGCAAGATTCATTAGCAGAGATGAACCATACGATTACAAGAGTCGGAGATCTAATGGATGATTTACTTGCCTATACATTGCTCTCATCAGGGAAACATCCTTTTCATCCCACTTCAACAGATATTGTACGATTAGTAAGAGCATCTGTCGCTGAGTGGTATCCTGCATTTGAAGAAAAAGAAATTCAGTTAGATGTTGATTTACCGACAGAGAAGACTTTTTATTGGGAAGCAGATCCTAAATGGATAACACGGGTTCTGGATAATTTATTTCAGAATATTCTTCGCCATGCAGCAGAGGGAAAATATACAAACATTGTGGTTGATGTAGAAAAAGAACTGATTATTGTTGCAGACAGAGGTCCAGGTATGGATAACTCTTCCTATAAGGGTGGGGCGGGGATTGGTTTATCGGCTTCAAATTATATGTTGAAAAAAATGAAGCTGAAAGCTGACTTTACATCAAATGAAAATGGTACAAGAGTAGCTATTGGTAGAGCTTAACCTAAAGTTAACCAAGAAGTAAACAGCAAGATAACCGAGATTTAACTTTGCTTTTTTATAATTAGAACCATAACAGAAAGGGAGTGTTATGGTTGCTTACGATTAATAACTTAGTCAAACATCGCGGAGCTCAAGAAATCTTATCAGGTATCAGTTTTAAAGCTAGACCAGGTAGAGTAACTGGTTTTTTAGGTCCGAATGGGGCAGGTAAAAGTTCTACACTTCGCATCCTGCTTGGATTAGATCGTGCCACCTCAGGGAGTGCACTAATTAATGGAAAGACATTCGCAGAATTACATAATCCTCTAGTAACAGTAGGTGCCGCACTTGATGGATTTGGAGCTCATCGCATGCGAACAGGACGAGCACATCTGCGTTGGATTGCTCGTGCCTCAGGATTATCTCGCTCACGTGTCGAGGAAGTTCTGGAAATAGTAGGTCTTACGAATGTAGCTGGTAAAAGAGTTGGGAGTTATTCCCTGGGTATGGGAAGAAGACTTGGAATGGCAGCTGCACTACTTGGTGATCCAAAAATATTGGTTTTAGATGAACCTGTAAACGGGCTCGACCCAGAAGGAATTCGTTGGATTCGGACATTTTTACGTGAACGCGCTGAGTCTGGCAACACGGTGTTACTATCCAGTCATCTAATGGGAGAGCTTGAAGAGACTGTTGATGATGTGGTGATTATTAATCATGGAAAAATCGTTGCAAATGGAACATTGAAAGAAGTAATAGGTAATCATTCCACGCTGGAGGGAGCTTTTTTTGCCCTGACATCTAAAAATGCAGGTGATGTTGTATGAGAGCATTTAACGCGGAACTATCTAAATTGTTCTCCCTGCCGGGTATTTGGCTTGCCTTTCTTATTGGAGCATTTGCCCCAGCGGTCATTGCTGCCTTGGACAGTACAGCACAAAAAGAGAAGATTATAGCTGGAGTTAGCACACGTCTATCGGAAGTTGGCTATATTGGTTTAGGTCTTGGTGTACAAGGTGTCATTATTCTTGGTGTGCTTGCTGTCAGCAGTGAGTATTTGACAGAGAGCAGTGAATCTGGTGGAGGGAATCAGATTACAACGAGTTTAACTGTTGTTTCATCCCGTTTCCACTTTTTGCTGGCAAAAGCAAGTGCAGTGACAGTGATCAGCATACTGCTTTCCATTGTTGCTATTCTAACAACTGTGTCAGCAACAAATCTTATTCTTGGTGAATACGCCCCTGCATTTGAAGCATCTAGACTGATTGGCGCGGTTTGTTACTGGATATTTACTGCTCTTTTAGCATTTGGGATTACGGTTCTAACTAAGAATGGCATTATCCCGCTTGCTGTGCTCATGATAAATTCATCAGTTGTGACAGTCTCTTACCTCCTTGCTAAGGTTACAAAATTAGCGTTTTACTTACCAGATAAGGCTGGCGTTGATATGTTTATGTTTACGAGCGACAGTTTTCACACCCCATTCACAGGTGGTTTAATCATGTTTGCTTGGGTAGCTGTTCTTTTCATTGTCGCAGCCATTGTATTCCATAGGAGGGACGTTACATCATGAGTGTCTCTTCTAGTAGAAAGATAACACTTATCCTCGGTGCTGAACTGGAAAAATTAGTTACATTACCATTGGTATGGCTCACTCTTATGGGGACATTCATTCTAAATATAGTTTTAGCAGCAGCTTTTATTTCTGCTGGTCTACAAGGGGCAGCAGGAACGCAAAGTATACTGAAAATAGGACTTGCTTCTATGGGATATCTTCAAGCAGGGTTCATTATTCTAGGTATCTTAGCTACTTGTTCAGAGTATACGGGTGGACAGATTCGAACTACTTTAACTACGATCCCTTGGCGAGGGTTTCAACTATCCACGAAGCATTTAGCTTTGGCAATTGTAACCATTCCTATGGCGTTTATTATTGCTGCATCAGGTGTACTATATGCTTTTATTATGATGAGAGACACAGCATTAGTGATTGAAATAGACGCTATAATAAAAATTTTAGTAGGTGCAACCGGCTATCTAACATTAACCACCCTTCTCAGTGCAGCTATAGGTGTTCTACTCAGACGAACCACTCCTGCTTTAGTGGTACTGCTTGGTCATTATTTCATTGTCAGTCCATTATTGAGAGATTTTTTACCCGGTATTAAAAATTATTTTCCGGATACGGCAGGATATTATATGTATATGCCGCCTTCCTCTGATGAAATAAATGTCCTTACACCAATGCAAGGGACAGGTGTTTTGATGTTATGGACACTGATCTTTATTACAGTAGCTATTGTATCTTACCGTAAACGAGATGCCTAAGTTTAGGTTTCAGTAATTACCGGAAAAAGTGATTTATAAGATATACATAATAAACCTAATAATGTTCCCAAATGCAATCTTGGTAAATATTCAAAAATAGGAAATAACTACATTAATGGAGGTAGAAATGGAATCGCAATTAAGTGTTGTACGTAAAGTGAAAAATAATGATGTAAAAACAATGATAGGGTTTCTACTCATATTTTATTTGGCATGGACAATTAAAGAATTATGGTTAATTGACTACATTTATTCGTTCGGTGAAATAATCTCCCCATTATTAGAGGCGTTGGTTAAGGGGTTCGTATGGATTGTTCCAACTTGGTTATACATAAAATATTATTTACATACTAACCCATTTGACTACTTAAGAGTGAACGTTAATGTTAAAAGAGGTTTATTTTGGGGAGTAGTTCTTTCACTGTTAGTTGGCTTATATTTTGCATTTGAAACATATATTATTAATCAGCAATCATTTCAATTTTCATTATCCCTTGATGATTACCTTAATGGTTTTCTTATGGCAGGGCTAGCCGAAGAAATTGTTTTCAGGGGATTAATTTTACAAGAAATCAATAAAAAAATGGCTTTTTGGAAAGCAAATATTGTAACTGCTTTACTATTTTTGGTCATTCACTACCCAATTTGGATTTACAATGCTGGATTCTATGATTTCTTTATAGCTGGGACCCATATATATGTTTTTGCATTAGGTTTACTTTTTGGTTTTGTCTATAAAAAGACAGATTCATTATGGTCGGTTGTGTTGTTGCACGCGTTGCATAATTTTTTTGTTACTATTATTTAGTGAAAAAAGTGCCTTCCTTTATACAATAGAGGAAGGCACTAGCTTTTTAAGCCTAAAATCAACTGATTTTATATCCCAGCCCTACATAAATTAGCTACTAACTTAAACTAGGGTACAATTAAGTTGTGTACACACATTATTCTGTAGCTTTTGAATAAAGTTCGATTAAAAGTAAGTCGCAAACACTGATTTTATACAGAAAGAAACCAACTGTTTTGAAACAAAGTTTGATCAAAACAGTTGGTTCTTTATTTATCTAGTTTGGTTTTTATTGATTATTTCTGGATGCGAATCTTCAATTAAAGTGCCCGTTAAAATTAGCACTTCACCACAGAAAATGAAAGATGATTTAGTTCTTTCATGGGAGTTCAATAAGAAAGAGCTGCCTATGCAACTCAATGATCTTCAAGTAAACCCCATTAGTTTAAGAAGTTCTAAAGTAAAAAGGGAACAATTTCATTCCCTTTCACTTTAATTTATGCTTTCAGCTATTGTCATAAAGCTTTTAGTATTTTAAGACAAACACCATTAACAGATTATTACCATGATTGTTTATGGGGAAATGATAAGTGTTCAGTAAGCCCCTTCGTAAAGAGAATGCGTCAATACAAACAAAACCAGCAAAACACCTTTTCGGTGTCGTACTGGTTTTGTTGAAGTACATCTTAAATTGTAGTTAGTTCAACGTGATTGCAAATTCCGAGTTCGGCGCGCCAGCAAATACAACCGTTCCGTTCTTCGGCAGTTGTACTTTGTTATTGCCGCTTACAACGGTAAAATTAATACATAATCCCTTCTCATCATACACCGCAAACGAACTATTCGATGGTAACTCAACGGTCATCATTTTCCCCGCTACCGCTTGCGGGATCGTAAACCATCTCGCATGACCATTTGCTTGCAGCGTAACTTTGGATGATTGGCTTACATCCAGCGGTTTTACGTTGGTTTCACTTACGTATAAAAATCCGGACATCTCCATATATTCATTCCCGCCTTTTGTATAGAAACGAGATTCCGTCGTATCACGGCCTGCCATCCCAGGGATCTGGAGCTGATGTGCAGCCGTGTTTGGGCCGGTAATTTTTCTGCCGTTCCAATAGCCCTCTAGACCATCATGACGATTAATTTGTGTTGTAAGCAACAGTGGTACGAGATATTGAGCAGAACTATATTTTTCGTTTACGAGATAGAACTTGACCCCCTCCCGCTTTGCCCATGCGGCAGTGGTTTCCTTCGATAGCACGTTGTCTTCTAGTTTCTCGGCTACATATTGAGTCATCGCTATTTGCCCTAAACCTGGCACCGATGGATATGTACTCTCCTTCAAATAAGTTCGTCCATTCTTCTCAGTGACGAAATTGATGGTACCATTCTCATTAATAAAGCTTCCATTCGCAGTATATACATATTTTTCTTTTGGATTATATGGGCTCTGGTAGATTAGTTCTCCATTCTTCGTAATTTCTATTTTGAAATGACTACCACTATTGCCGTAAAAACCCGCTTTCTTCACTACGTCTTGAGGCATTTTGGCTTTGACCGGCTTGCCAAAGGATTTGTTCGGCTTGATATCCTTAATTGTGCCCTTCTCTTTAAGCGCAGTGAGCAGTAATTCAGTCGCCATCAGTTGATTTACAGAACTCCCGCCGCCGGATGACAACACAGCCACTGCCATCTTCTGTTCAGGAAGTACGACCAGTGAAGCATGTTGTAAAAACGTGTCTCCGCCCTTAACCAAGCCCTTTATTCCATATTCACTGAATGGATATAGTTTCACACTATCCCAGCCAAGACCATAGTTGAGATTGTTAGCTTCATCCCCCGGCCACATTCCTTTTTTATATTCCTCTTGCTCCATCGCTTTGACTGCCTTATCAGAGAGGATCCCTTTTTCCTGTCCCATAAATAATTGTGAGAATCGCACCATATCTTCTGCTGTGGAAGAGATCCCTCCCGCCCCGATAACATTCACCGATTCAGTGAGAAGCTGCCCTTGGTACATCGGAAAATAAAGTCCAGCTCGCTTATCATCTTCCCATTTGTCCTGCGGCGTTTTCGTATGATTTAGCTTTAAGGGTTCTGTAAACCGTTGATGTATAAATTCGGTAAAGCTCAAACCGCTGACTCTTTCCACCATAATCTCGGCTAGCGTAAAGCCGTCGTTGCAGTATACCGAGAACGCACCTGGATCCGCCTTCAAGCGCTGGTTGGACAATTGCTGCAACAAGTTATCATGGGCATAGGTATCATTATCTTTAAATAAAAATGCATTCCTATACTCAGTACCTTGCAAGCCGGAGGAGTGGTTCAACAGCATACGCGGCGTAATGCTTTTGTAACGCTCGTCTTTCATTTTGAAATCAGGAACATAGTGGACAACAGGAGCATCCAAATCAACTTTTCCTTCGTCGACCAATTTCATCACAGCCGCCGTTGCATACATTTTACTGACTGAACCAATCCCGTATAGGGTATCTTTGGTCAGCGGCTGTTTCCCTTTCATATCGTTCTTACCTGCCTGACCCGACAAAATAATTTGGCCATTGTCAATTAGCGCATACTGCACGCTATTCGTCTCATACGACTTCGTGAGTAGCGCAGCCTTCTCTTCCGCAATCTTCGTCAGTTCCTGGCTAGCTACTTCTTGGCTAGCTACAACCGTAGTCTGACTGCTAGAAAACGCCATCGCCCCTGTTGGTAAGCTCATCGTTAACGCTAATGTAGCGGCTAACACCCCAGATAGTTTATTTTTCATAAAAGAATTGCCTCCTTAGATAAGTGATTGATTTCATTGCTGTTATTTCGAACAAAGGTATCTCCTTGTTGTCTTTATTTAACAGATGGTAAAAATTTATAGAAGCTGCCTTCCATAAGATATTTATCAAGTAATTTCTCAAAATTGCTTACAAGAGATTCAATTTTTTCATTTCTAATACAACCAAACTAATGCGGTAATCATTGTAAGACAAGAATTTGCGCAATCCTTTCCCATAGGATTCCATTTACTAGTTCATTCATTTTTTTCTCCTCCAAATTGTTTATTTACCCTTAATACGATTACGTTCGTCTAATCGTTCACTCACGAAAAAATAAATAAAAAAATCTCAGGAATTTGATCCTGAGACCTTTCTTTTAAATATTTTTCTTGCAAAAATAAGATAGATAATAAGATACGCTGGAAATTGAATAAGGCCTAAAAAGCCCCATAGCCAAGCATTGTGTCCCCTCTTCCGTGCATCCCAAAACATCCATGAGCTCTGGCAAATCA
>Ga0256901_1001525_pt1 | contig 11555 bp, 8 predicted proteins | sample MC6MC0689MT_FD_190200 | JGI IMG/M metagenome (GOLD analysis project Ga0256901, IMG submission 190200) | Metatranscriptome of enriched soil aggregate microbial communities from Iowa State University, Ames, United States - MC6-MC0689-MT... | ecosystem: Environmental > Terrestrial > Soil >... | reverse complement strand
CGCGTTTTGAGTCTGTTAGGTTTGGTGTGCTGTATCGTATTTAATACTGCTTGCACCAGCTATAAGACTATACCATATTTTCAGAACGTATCAGACAGCAATCATGTTTATAAGAACGGGATATTGGTACCCACAGTAGCTTATGAAGACATTAAAATTCAACCCAATGATATCCTCAACATCACCATACAAACCATAGACCCACAAGTGAACAATGTAATGGGTTCGGCCAATGTAGCCAGCAGCACGCAAAGCAGCATGACGGACATTGCGGCAGAAACCACGGGCTATTTAGTGGATAAGAATGGAGAGATAGAATTGCCTATTGCTGGTAAAATAAAAGTAGGTGGTATGACCACTGCCGAGGCGAAAGAGAATGTGCGCTTGAAAGCGATGAAGTATTATAAAGAACCAGTAGTGAATGTGCGTATAATGAATTTTAAAGTGACCGTATTGGGCGAGGTAGCCAAGCCTGGCGCCTACCTTATTAACGGAGAGCGGGCAACAATTCTTGATGCACTGGGGCAAGCTGGCGACATGAGCATTTTTGGTACCCGTACCAATGTATTGCTGGCCAGACAAGAGGGAGATAAACAAAAAATGATTCGCTTTGATATGAATAAGACCGACATTTTTCAGTCACCCTATTTTTATCTGAAGCAAGGCGATGTGCTGTATGTGCAGCCCAGCAAAGGAAAAGCGGCAGCCAACGATGGTGCCATGTTAAGAACCTACACGATAATAACTTCTACTGTATCCTTACTGGTAGTAGTAGCGTCAAGAATCAACTAGGTATTCCAAATCTGAAATTAATATTACTCAACATAGAATTTATTAAGCGTAATGCAAAACAATAATATACATCAACCAGAGTGGGAAACTGAGGAGAGCGGTCAAGGATTTGATGTGCATAAAATGGTAAGCAAGATGCGCTATTTATGGCCATGGATGCTCATCTGCGTATTGGTAACGGCAAGCATTGCCTTCGTTTATCTCTACTTCACGCCTAACCAATATAAGGTGAACGCGAAGATATTGATTAAGGACGATGACAAAAAAGGTGGCGGCGGCATGGGCGATATGTCAATGCTCAAGAGCATGGGTCTGCTGTCTGGTGCCAGTAATGTGGATAATGAATTGGAGATTATAAAGAGCTATACCTTGATGCGTCAAGTAGTGGACGACTTACAATTGAACGTACAGTATTTTAAAAAGGAAAATTTAAAAAGTACAGAACTTTACGGTGCCACAGTACCATTTGATGTGCAGTTTGTTTCTTTTAAAAAGAACAGTTTTAAAGAGGGTAGTGAACAGTATAAAATTATACCTACAGATAAAAAGGTAAGTATAGTTGCTGAAAATGGTAAAACATTTACCGCCAAATGGGGAGACACTTTGCAATTACCAACAGGTACTGCCAGTGTGAATGTAAACCCTTATGTACCTTATGAAAAAGGAGCTAGTTATAGCCTTGTTGTAAGTGAACCTGATGCGGTTACTAATGGTTTTGTGAAGAATTTGCAAGCTACCATCCCCAACAAACAAGTAAGTACCATAATGTTGTCTATGGAGCAATCTATACCAGCTAAGGGGGAGCAGATAATCAATAAATTGATTCAGGTATATATGACAGCCAATGTAGACGACAACAACCGCATAGCAGATAGCAGTATGGCTTTCATCGACGGACGTCTTTTGGTTGTGGGCGACCAATTGACCAATATTGAAAAAGAAATTCAGTCTTTCAAACAACGTAACGAGATATCTGATTTGGGCGAGCAGGCCAAAGCCATGATCAGCAGTACCAGCGAATATGCCAGGGAAGTATCACAGCAGGAAGTACAGTTGAGCGTTATAGAATCGTTGGAGAAATATGTACTGGACAACAGCAGCAATCCACGCATTGTGCCTGCCTCTTTGGTGGTGCAAGACCCTACCTTATCTGCCGTTGTGAGCCAGTACAATAATTTATTGATGCAACGTTCCCGTTTACTGTTGGGCTCTACCGAAAGCAATCCGGTAGTTATCAATATTGATGGGCAATTGAAAGACCTGCGTCAGGATTTAATCACTGGTATCAATTCGGTAAAGCGCGGCGCGCAAGTGGCTCTGCGTTCCTTACGCAGCAACTCCAACCAGTTGGAAGCGCAGATGCGCCAGGTACCCGAAAAGGAAAGGGTAGCCTTGGATTACAGTCGCCAACAAAACATAAGACAAGAACTGTATTTGTTCTTATTGCAAAAAAGAGAAGAGACGGCTATCTCCAGATCCAGTACCATAGCCAATTCCAGGATATTGGATGCAGCTAAAGCCGATAACTTACCTGTGCAACCTAAGAAAAAGATGGTGATGGCTCTGGCGGTATTGGCAGGTTTATTATTGCCCTTTGGCGTTTCCTACCTACGCGGTATTTTAAATACACGTTTGGCCAGCAAGACCGATATAGAGACGGCTACCAATATTCCTATAGTGGGCGAGATTGGCCATAGCAACAGCAATGAACCTGTGGTGGTTACCCACCATTCGCGTGCCGTAGTGGCAGAGCAGTTCCGCGCCTTGCGTACCAACCTGCAATACATTTTGCCCGATAAAGATGATAAAATTATTCTGATAACTTCCAGTATTAGCGGAGAGGGAAAATCTTATGTATCTACCAACCTCGCAGCCGTACTAGCACTTACAGGCAAACGCGTAGTATTGTTAGAATTGGATTTGCGTAAACCTAAAATTGCATCGGCTTTAAATTTGAAATACGCCAAAGGCTATAGTCAGTACGCTATTGGCAAAGCAGATTTGGATGATGTAATTGTGCCTTCAGGTGTTAACGACAATTTATTTGTGATACCCGCAGGACCATTGCCGCCCAACCCAACAGAGTTGTTGTTGAATGAACGGACAAAGGATTTGTTCAGCCATCTGAAGGAATTGTTTGACTATGTAATTGTGGATACCACGCCTAATTTGGTAACCGATGCACAGATACTCAGCACCTACGCACAAGCCACCTTATTCATCGTACGCTTAAACGTAACCCGCAAAGAACAGATGCGCATCCCGAATGCCATGTACAACGATAAAAAGATGCCTCGTCTAAATTTAGTAGTCAATGATATAAGCCAAAGCAAGTATGGTGGCGGTTATTACGGCTATGGTTATGGCTACGGTTATGGTGCTTATGCGGAAGATGCGCAGGAGAAGAAGGGATTGTTGAGTAGGTTGAAGTAAAATATTAATTAAAGATTTAGCCATTTATATTGTGGAAAAGAACAGTAAGATTTATATAGCAGGCCATCGAGGTATGGTGGGTGGTGCTATTCTTCGTGCATTGCAGCAGCAGGGTTATACTAACCTTATCGGTCGTAGCTCCGCAGAACTAGATTTGCGTAATCAGGATGCTGTACAAACATTCTTTGAAGAAGAACAACCTGAATATGTTTTTTTGGCGGCTGCCAAGGTTGGCGGTATTGTGGCTAACAACACCTATCGCGCAGCATTTCTGTATGATAACCTGATGATGGAAGCCAATGTGATACATGCTGCGCATCAATATGCTGTTCAAAAATTAATGTTTTTAGGGAGCAGTTGTATCTATCCAAAGCTAGCACCACAGCCACTTAAAGAAGATTATCTGTTAACGGGTTTATTAGAGGCCACTAACGAGCCTTATGCTATTGCTAAAATTGCGGGCATCAAACTTTGTGAGGCCTACCGGGACCAGTATGGTGCCAACTTCATCAGTGTAATGCCTACTAATTTATATGGCGTTGGCGATAATTATCATCCGGAAAATAGTCATGTACTGCCAGCCTTAATCCGTCGCTTTCATGAGGCCAAAGAGAATGGAGCAGACAGCGTTACCATTTGGGGTACGGGCGAACCACTTCGCGAGTTTTTATACGCCGATGATTTAGCTGATGCCTGTTTGTTTTTAATGCAAAACTATGATGATAAGCGCATCATCAATATTGGTACTGGGCAAGAATTGAGTATAGAGGAATTGGCTTTGATGATAAAAGAAATTACAGGCTTTAATGGCACAATTGATTTTGATACCACAAAGCCTAATGGCACCCCCAGAAAACTTTTGGATGTAAACAAGCTACATAATCTTGGCTGGAAACATAAAATAGAATTGAAGCAGGGAATACAATTAGCTTATCAAGATTTTTTGAAAAATGCCTATGCGGAAAGATAGGTTTGGGGTATTGAGGATTAAGTATTAGGTATCAAGTATTAGGTATCAAGTATTAGGTATCAAGTATTAGGTATTAAGTACCAGCTATAAACAACATGCAGACACAGGCTTTTGTCATTCTGAGGAACGAAGAATCTCAATCGCTTTTGTAAGGCAAGATAAGAACCAAAACTTAATAATCAAAAATTTCAAATTCCATTTGCCAACTGCAAATTCCCAACTATAAACAAGCTTTTGTCATAACATGTACCAAACAACAATAACCAAATACTGATAACCATATTTCTCAGGCCGTTCTCTTGGATAAGGTCGGGAGTAGTAAACCAATTTCCAATTTCAAACCACCAGTAACCATTATGAAGACAGCATTAATAACAGGCGTAAACGGACAGGACGGTGCATATTTAGCGGAGCTCCTGTTAGAAAAGGGCTATATGGTGCATGGCATCAAACGTCGTTCTTCGTTGATCAACACATCGCGCATCGACCATTTATACCAAGACCCACATAGCGAAAATGTAAGGTTCAAACTGCATTATGGCGATATGACCGATAGTACCAATATCATTCGCATTGTGCAAGAAACGCAACCAGATGAGATTTATAATCTAGCAGCGATGAGCCATGTGAAAGTAAGTTTTGATACACCAGAATATACCGCCAATGCTGATGGTATTGGAACATTAAGATTGCTGGAAGCTATTAGAATTTTAGGTTTGGAAAAAAAGACCAGAGTATATCAAGCTTCTACTTCCGAGCTTTATGGTTTGGTGCAGGAAGTACCACAAAAAGAGACAACACCTTTTTATCCACGTAGTCCTTATGCGGTAGCTAAGATGTATGCCTATTGGATTACCGTAAATTATCGCGAGGCCTACGGCATGTATGCTTGTAATGGTATTCTATTCAATCACGAAAGTCCCTTGCGTGGCGAAACTTTTGTGACCCGCAAAATTACCCGTGCCGTAGCTGCTATTGCCATGGGCCGACAAGAGAAATTATACTTAGGCAACCTGGATGCCCGTCGCGATTGGGGTCATGCCAAAGATTATGTGGAAGCTATGTGGCGCATATTGCAGCAGGATGTTGCGGAAGACTTTGTCATCGCCACGGGTGTAACCACTACCGTTAGAGATTTTATAAGAATGGCTTTTGCCGAAGTAGGCGTAGGCTTAGCGTTCAGAGGTACAGGTGCTGAAGAAACAGCTGTCGTTACCTTCTGCACCAATGCCGATTATCAATTGCCTATTGGTAAAGAAATAGTAGCTGTTGACCCTGCCTATTTCCGCCCTACAGAAGTGGAGCTATTGATAGGCGACCCTACCAAGGCCAAAACGAAGCTAGGTTGGGAACCGCAATACGACCTCTATGCCTTGGTACAAGAAATGGTAGCCAGCGATATAGCCCATTGCAAACTGGAAGAAACCACTCAATTAGAACACAGCCTTTAAGCAAAGACCAACACCATCGTTGCGCTCCTTTGCGCTCGTTGCGGGAAAAAAAAAGAATAGCATGGAACAAGAATACACCCTAACCGGCAAAACCGACATTCGCCCCTGGGGCCAATATTGGGTATTAGAAGACACCGAAACCCATAAAGTAAAACACATAGAAGTAAACCCAGGTGGGCGTTTAAGCTACCAATACCACAACCATCGCTCAGAAGTATGGACAGTAGTAAAAGGAGAAGCCACCGTAACCTTGGAGGGAATAGTTACCGTTTATAAACAAGGCCAAGTAGTACACATACCACAAGGTGCCAAACACAGAGTGCAAAATGCCGGTAGCGAGTTATTGGAATTGATAGAAGTACAACTAGGCACCTATTTTGGAGAAGATGATATTATTAGGATTGAAGATGATTATGCGAGAGGGTAAAATCCAATTTAAAGTTTAATTACATTTTATCAATAGAGTTAAATGCCGCGTTCTACTAAACTTTCATATCGGTTATTATCTCCAGGTGCTTTTAGGCTCGTTTTAGCTCTGATTGTAATGCTATTTCATTCAGTCGACTTTTTAACAATTGGTCATTACGCAGTTTATGTGTTTTTTATCCTGAGTGGATTTTGGATTTTTAAAATGTATAAAGAAAAGTATGCCCACATGGAGCATTCATATATTGTTTTCCTAAAAAGTAGACTATTTAGAATAATGCCTATTTACTGGTTTGTATTTTTTTTATGTATTATTATTTATTTATTAGCTCCTGAGCTTCGCAGTAAACTACTTCCTTTTAAGGATGGGTGGTTGTCTAATTCAATTCTGAATAGTTTGGTTTTAGGAAATAATTTTGCATCTCATTTGATTTTGGTACCAGCATGGTCTCTTGATGTTGAAGTTCAGTTTTATATTCTCGCCCCAATAATGATTTATTTAAGTAAAAATAAAAGGGTAGGGATATGTTTATTAGCAGGTTCTATATTAATAACAGCCTATGTAATCCGTTCTGAAATATCAATTTTAAAAATTGATAGTATTCTTATTTACTTACCATGGTTTTTAATTGGGGGCTGCATTTATTCATGGAAAGCGGGTTTTAATGGTACCACTATTACTATTTGCTTGACGCTGGCATGTTTGATATTTATTATTCATTATTGTATTCCCAGTTTAAGAATTATATTATTTAATAGATCATCACAAATATTAGGATTCAATTATAGAGAAAGTCTCAATGCTATATTAGCATTATTAACAATTCCATTTTTGTGTTTCAACATTAGGAAGAGAGTGGTTGATGTAAAAATTGATGGTATATTGTCTTCTATGTCTTATGTAGTTTATCTTCTTCACTGGCCATTGTTGCAACTTTATGCAGTTTCGGTTCAAAATGTAAGTTTTGCACAAAAAGCAGTGCATCTAATTGTTTATTATATGATTACCGTACTTTTTTCATATTTCGTGAGTCGCTTTGTTGATGGTTATTTTGAGCAAAAGCGAAGAATGTGGTTGAAGGCAAAAAATACTGTGGGGTTGGAACCTGAAAATAAACAATTGGTGGTTTTTAAGCTTCTGAAATAAAAAACAAATGAAAGTATTAGTTATAGGCACAGGATACGTAGGACTAGTTACAGGAGCTTGTCTTGCCGATGTAGGTATTGATGTTTGTTGCATTGATATTGACCAACAAAAAATTGATAATCTGCATAAAGGCATTTTACCCATTTACGAACCAGGATTGGAAGAGGTGGTATTGCGCAATGTAGAAAAAGGAAGGTTGCAATTCAGTACACAACTGGCCGAAAATATCGCAGGTGTTAATGTCATCTTTATAGCTGTGGGTACACCACCTGGTGAAGACGGTAGTGCCGATATGCAATATGTATTAGGTGTAGCGCGCGAGATAGGCATGTCTTTGCAACAATATGCAGTTATCATTACTAAAAGTACCGTTCCTGTTGGTTCTTCTGAAAAAGTAAAAGCTGCTATCTATGCCTCTATGGACAAGCGCGGTAAAGTTGTAGCATTTGATGTGGCTTCTAACCCTGAATTTTTAAAAGAAGGCGCAGCCATTAAAGATTTTATGAGCCCCGACAGAATAGTGATTGGCACGGATAGTGAGCGTGCTCGTGGTGTCATTGAAACTTTATATCGACCATTTTTGCTCAATGGTTTTCGTGTAGTACACATGGATATTGCTTCTGCCGAAATGACGAAGTATGCAGCCAATGCCATGTTGGCAACCCGCATTAGTTTTATGAATGATATAGCCAACCTCTGCGAAATAGTAGGTGCCAATATCAATCATGTGCGTGCAGGAATAGGTAGCGACCCGCGCATAGGCAAGAAGTTTTTGTATGCAGGTGTAGGTTATGGTGGCTCTTGCTTTCCTAAAGACGTAAAAGCATTGGTGAATATTGGCAAAGAGCATGGTTACGATTTACGTTTGCTGGATGCCGTCGAAGCCATTAATAACGACCAAAAAAATGTTTTGTTTCAAAAGATAACGCGACATTTTGATGGCTTGTTGGCAGGCAAAACCATAGCCGTGTGGGGTTTGGCCTTTAAGCCCGATACCGACGATATGCGCGAAGCACCCTCCTTAGTTTTGATTGACCAATTGCTGGCAGCTGGTGCCAATGTACAAGTGCATGACCCTATTGCTATGCCCGAAGCCCAAAAGATATTAGGCGATAGTGTTACATGGTGCGATGATGTTTGCGAAACAGTTGCCAATGCCGATGCCATTGCCTTAGTAACCGAATGGCGTGAGTTTCGTTTGCCCGATTGGGAACGGATAAAAGAATTGATGAACGAAGCAGTTGTGTTTGATGGACGTAATATTTATGATGATGTGGCCTTGGTGAAGGAAGGATTTGTTTATTATGGGGTGGGGATGAGTGGGGTGATAAGTGCCAATTATGTACTATAAAAATTGACTGAAATTTTGATGCCTTAAATAGAAGATGGATAGGAATAGTAAATATGTAAAAGATGTACAAGGGCGAAGTAGGAAACGTTTCCTTTTGGGTGCATTGGCACGTGTTAATAGGTATTTGAAGAATAGATATGCCGTAAATATTGCAAGAAAAAATGGAGCAAAGATTGGAGAATATGTTTCTATGCCCTTAGCTCTAGCAAAAAAGGCGAACGCAAATTTGACTGTAGGAAATCATACTTCTATACAAACCGATAAACTGGATTTACGTGCAGCCATCACTTTAGGTAATTATGTAATTATAGGAAGTAATGTTGAGATTATAACCTGCAGCCATAATGTAGATTCTCCAGATTGGGAGTTTAAAGCTTATGGTATTGATGTGGAAGATTATGTTTGGATAGCTACAAATATTTTGGTGCTTCCATCCTGCAGAAAAATTGAAAAAGGTGCTGTCGTGGGATCTGGTAGTGTAGTTTCAAAAAATATTGAAGCGATGAATATTGTGGCGGGAAACCCAGCTGTTTTTCTTAGACAACGGAAGCAAGTGCATTATAATTTGTGTGTTGAAAGTTTATTGGGAAATGATTTGAAGACTTATCTCAACATAAGAAAAAATATATTGGACTAATGTCAATTAAGAAAAGTATTATTAAAAATGGTATCGCAGCCTTGTTCCAAAAAGGAATTAAGATTGCAGAGCAATTGCTGTTAATACCCTTTTTTATTCAATATTGGGGAGCAACTTATTATGGTGAATGGCTAACGCTTACTATTATACCTGCAACATTGGCACTAGCAGATATTGGCTTTGGCTCTGCTACCGCTAATACCTTTTTATTGAAATATGCTGCTGGAGATAAACAAGGAGCTGCCAATACAGCAAAAACAGGAATTAGGATAGTTTCTTTATTGATAATTGGAGCTATAATTTTATCTGCTATTGTAGTGCTTGTTTTGAAATACTTACATGTTTTTGACAAATCTGTTATACCAGCAAATGAGGCTATTGGTGCAGTACTGATATTGTTATGTGCTAGGATTTTAAATTTTTATCAGGTCATATTCGAAGCTTTTTTTCGTGCTGCACGTAGAGCAAGCATTAGTATTAATTTTCAAACCTTCATTGCATTAAGCAATGTCGTTGTTGGTCTAATTATTATTCTTACAGGTGGTAGAGCTATAGACTATGCTATTGGCGTTTTATTGGTTGTTGTAGTTCTTAATCCTATTTACATTTTTATAGCCACAATAGTGCTTGGACTTTCTAAGACCCATAAAGGAATTGTAAATCGGAAAGAAATAGTACCATTAATGAAAACTGGTTTTGGGTATTTTTTATCTCCAATTTGGCAGGCTGTTTATTATCAGGGAATGACATTTGTAGTTAGGATAACATTAGGACCTATTGCAGTTACTATATTTAATACAGTGCGTACATTGGTCCGTTCTTCATCGCAAGCTTTTGCTATGGCGATAACTGCAGTTTATCCCGATTTTCAATTTGAACTTGGGGCAGGTAATGTAATTAGAGCAAAAAAAATATTTTTAGGTGTTCTTACTATCAACTTATTGATGTCTTTGATATTTGTCTTTGGTTTAAGCGTATGGGGATCTGAATTATATAATTGGTGGACAAAACATTCCCTACTTGTTCCAAATAGCATTTGGATGATTTTTATATTTGGTATAATTTTTTATGCTCAATGGTTTACATTCTCTTTTATTTTCGAAGCACAAAATACACCATATAAGAATACTATAGGAGGTATTATTTGCTCTACTTTAGCCGTAACACTTACTTGGATTTTGTGTAAAAAAAATGGACTTTACGGAGCCGCAATTGGATGTTTGTTTTTTGATATAATTATGTGCATGTATATGATTAGCAACGGGATTAAATCCTTGAAAATAACATTATTTGATTTCACTACAATTTTAAATAGCATTTTACAAATTCGATTAAAGATAAAATAAATTTAATATATAAATTACATATGTCTTTATATTAACTACCATGAAGTTTATTTTTTCACACCCTACTGGAAACCAAAATTCGCGTAATGTGGCTATGGCATTAGAAGGTAAGGATATGTTGAGCCAATTTTATACTACGTTTGGGATATTTGACGACAGTTCCGTATTGTCAATAAATCTTCCATTCATAAACGAAATAAAGCGTCGATCATATTCTTATAAGCTAAGAAATAAAACAACCTTTAGATCATATAGAGAAATAATGCGTCATTTTTTTCTAAAAACTAAAATTTATGACGACTTAGCCAAAGGTAGTAAAGCGTTTTCTATTGAATCTGTATTTAAAGATTTCGACAATTTTGTATCAAGGGATATGAGAAAATATAGCACAGATGCTATATATGCTTATGCCGATACAGCCCTATCCAGTTTTAAGGTAGCAGGCTCCCTAGGATTAAGGAAAATATACGACATGCATGGATGTTATTATAAAATGATTGAAGAAATTATTTTAGAAGAATCTGCAAAAAATCCTGCATGGGTAACAACAATTAACAAAAATAAACTATCAAAAGAAAGGAAATTAAGATATGATGAAGAACTGAAATTAGCTGACAATGTATTGGTTGCAAGTGAATTCTGTAAGCAGTCTTTATCTCTTTCAAATACGAAGATGTCAAATATCAATGTGATTCCATATGGATTTCCAACAGTATATCCTTATAGGATTTATAAAAAAAATATAAAAAAAATAAAAATATTGTTTGTTGGTAATTTATCTCAATTGAAGGGTTTATCCTATATGTTTGACGCTGTTAATTCTTACAAAGATTATGTAGAATTTACAATTGTTGGATCAATGCCAGAAAATGATTGTATGCTTTTAACAAAAAACTTATCCAAATATAATTATCTAGGAACCTTATCAAATGACAAGGTTTTAGAATTAATGCGACAAAATGATGTATTATTATTTCCATCTCTTATGGATGCATTTGGTTT
>Ga0256901_1001524_pt1 | contig 11563 bp, 1 predicted proteins | sample MC6MC0689MT_FD_190200 | JGI IMG/M metagenome (GOLD analysis project Ga0256901, IMG submission 190200) | Metatranscriptome of enriched soil aggregate microbial communities from Iowa State University, Ames, United States - MC6-MC0689-MT... | ecosystem: Environmental > Terrestrial > Soil >... | reverse complement strand
TTTAATTGGAAGCGTTTGTGTTATTGGTGGTGGTGGTGGTGGTAAAGTATACGAAGATGGGATAATATATGCTAAAGATGAGGGCAATAATGCAGTACGTAAAATATAACGAACCGAAATCATCAATCTAATCAATATATCCGGGTTGTGCGATAATTGTTCTTGATACTCTAAAAACTCATCATATTTAATATTATTTTTATTTGTTGTTTCGTTTTGATAAGAATCGATTGGGGAATTAATAAGTTGAAAATGTTGAGAATTTTGAATTCTGTCCGATAATTCCAAAGTTGTTTCTTTTGTCGTATCAATTTCATCCCGGACTGATCTCATGGAATGTTCAAGATTGGTAATGGTATTAATAAGAACTGATAGATCTGGGCATGGAGCAGGTAATTCTTGACATATTTCGCATTTTTCAAAATTTTCACACTTTTCGCACTTTTCGCACTTCTCACAAGGCTCTGAAACCTTACAAGGCTCGTGCTCGGGACATTCTTGAACCGGTGGGCATTTGAGATTATCTTTTTCAGTTCTGAGGATGTTAACTTCATTCTGAAGAGAAACAAGTTGGGAATCTTTTTGTTTAATTCTACTTTCAACATCATTTTTGAACTTTTTTGAATCTTTTTCTGCTTTTTCACAATGAGTTTTTAAATTTTGAATCTCTATTTCCAACGCAGAAATAGATTTATCCTTTTCATTTAAAGCATTAACATCAGCTTCAAGAGTTTTTTGTGCAGTTTCATGTGACTTTTTAAACGAATCTAATTCCCCAGTACACGTTTTGAATTCATTTTTTAACGGGAATAAATTATTTTCCAAATTTTGAATCTGTTCTTTTTGAATTTCAATCTCAGCAAGACATTTTTCCATTTCAATTTGATTCGATTTTGAATTTGTTTCAAACTCGTCCGAATCTTGATCAATTTTCGCAGTATTATCATGATTAATCCGTTTTTGGAGATCTGAAATAATCTTTTCAGCTGCGTGAAGATCAGCAGTGACCTTTGTAAGGGCAAGTTGAAGTTTATTTGTTTCATTTTGAGTTTCTTTTCCGGTGTCCTTTTCATTTTGACAGTTAAGTAATGATGAGGCGGATAGAGCAAGTTCGGTTTGACATGTTTTTAATTCAGATTTCGATATTGATGAATCTTCTTTGATTTTGGTTAATTCATTTTGAAATTTATTTTCTTCAAAGATAATATCATTACGCAATTTATCATTTTCATCTTGAAGGTTTTGAAATTTGTTTGTACCGAATTCACCACTTTGGAAATTATTTAATTTCTTTTGTAATTCTTGATATTCATTCAATGAAACCATTTCAACCCCATCAGGAGTAACAATAATTTGTTGTGGTTGATCTAAAACCGACCTACTATGATGAATATAATACCCCATTAATACCAAATTTAATAATAATACAATAAGGATCCAGCTTCGGGCCAATTTTGAAACTGGCCCATTGAGTTGTTGTTGACCTTGACCTTGATTTGTTGCGGGTGTAAAAGTATTTTGTGAAACATTTTTTGTTCTTGAGAAATGGTTTGGGAAAAGGTCCGTTTCACCTTCCGTATCGCTGCTAAGGGTAAGTTCACCAATATTAGTATTTTGCAACGGAGATGAGGGTATTTTACCACTTTGACCATTTTGACCATTTTTGGACTGCTTAATTCCTCGATGTGGAGTTTGATCAAAGAAAACTCGAATACCATCGCCCCCATTAACATCACTATCATCATCAGATAATACCAATTCTGATTTTTTTGCACTTTTTCTTACCGTTGTTGTTGGTTTTTTTGGTTCTTTTTTTTCAACATTTTCAACATTTTCAACATTTTCATCATCTTGACCTTTTTTCGTAGCTTTTGGGGTTTTAGAACGAGTTGAACGAATAGGGGTTTCACCTCCTACGTTGGTACGTGTAGCGCGACGTGCAGACATGGATATGACGGTTTTATATTGAGGGGAAAAAAAAAATTTGCTGGCGCGGAAAAAACTTTTTTTTGCTTCAGTTGGGGCGTACTTTTTGGTGCGTCGCCTTGAATTTTCGAGATTATATTGAAATACAGGGATGTGATTAAAATTGTTCGGATTAGCTTCAAGAATAACTAAATTATGAACAACGTTGATGGTGGGTTATAGGAGGTTATATAATTGGAAACTGGTTGAAAAAGAAAAAAAGAGGCAAAATGAACAAAAAAATGAACTATGATAAAGTAAAGATTGGATAATAAATTAATGCGGGTGATAGAGTACATATAGGTGAAATTAATCCATTCGTAGTGTTTTTGAAATCAAAACTCCCCATTTTGATTCTGGATTTCAATTTTAATTTGATCTCATTCAGCAAAAAAAATGTGCAGTTTTGGTTTGTTTTTTGCTCTTTTGTTTTTTGCTTTTTTTTTGTCGCTTCATTTTGCGAATTTATATAATTTAAAAAAGGTCTCATCACTATGTCGCAATTCCTACCAAACTGTTATTACTGTCTTATTCGACATTATGCTGTTTACTCGTACATACTAGCTGTATAATACTCATAAACTGGCAACTTTATTACTTCTTTTAGATTCAGCTTTTCAACTTTCATTCTCATTTCCTCGACAGTACGGCCCCCTATCAGCACTAAAATATTTACCAAATTTTTGTAATTTCATATAGTATACAATACAAGTTGTAAACTTACCACAATTCTTTAATTTAGCCCCAATATTCCCATTTTTAATATTTTATCACCTGTTTTTTTTGTTTTTTTTTTGGTTCAAATTTGTTATTTTTTTCAAGTTGTAAATTACCCAATTAACACTCACAACTGAGCACTCAATTTTATCATTACGTATACATCCCGATATAATCCCCAATCCTTCCCTTCTAATCCAGAATACCCCCCCCACCCAATTATAATCTCAAATTTTTTGAACGTCTTTTTGAACCCAAAAACTTCCACCCCTCAAGAATTCAAATTAGGACAAATATACAATTTTCGCTCATATTGGTGTTATCTTAACCATAACTACAACATTTTAGTCTTAATATTATTCAGTTTACCCCCCCATCACTGTTCTTATTACAAAGATAAATTTTTTTTTCGCAACAAATTTTATTTTCTCCCCGCCAAAAAGCACCTCCCCGCCCTTTTTAACCTCTAAACCCCCTGTATAATCGAGATATTCATACCTTACAATGTCAACAGGCCCAAAACGTGTTGCTCCAGCACGCCCATCATCCTCTACAAATTCCACCTCGGGTTCCTCTCTTAGTGGGGTTGGTGCCCCAGCCCCATCTAACAATAACAACATTTCCCTTAGTATTGATGGTGGTGGTATCCCTATTGGGAACCAATCAGCGTCAGACTCCATACAGTCCACTACTGAACCCCTAATACCAATCAGACAACCTCTAAATATTTCCTCAAACAGTTCTCAATATCCCCCCCTAACCTCTAACCCCACTCTTTTACAACACCAACAACAACAATCGCAATCACAGTCCCAGTCCCAGTCACAATCACAATCACAGCAAAGCAATATTTCAAATTCATACCCCTCAACCCCAATTGTCTCTTCGATGTCTTTCTCAAAGCTATCCTCGGCTGCCCAGACCCCCACTAGTGGGGCAAATGGTCGCGTTTATAACTTTGGGTCATTTTTAAACAGCCGTGCGGATTCAAACAAGCCAGGGACTGTAAACCTATCAACATTATCACATCCACAAACCCCACAAATTGCTCCAACCCCGCCTCCAGAAATCACCCCAATCCGTCCAATTACCTCTACGTCTAGAGGTCCACAAAGGCCAGCAAGTGGTGTTGGAAGTCGCGATAATCCAAGTCAGAATTATTTGGACACTCAATCAAACCCCATTTCAATCCAACCACTAATGATCCCACAGTCATCTAATCGCCAACAACAAACTGCACCGTCCACACCGCGCGCTGGATTAAATGCTCATTCCCAGCAACAACAACAACAACAACAACAACAATCATCTCTGCCTGCAATCACACCAACTCGTCCTACCCCTAGCCTTCCCCCTCGTAACCCGCGTAGTACGACGCAAACACCTCAATTACGGTCACAAGGACTGTCCCCTCAACAAGGATCCCAAACTTTACCCAAAAAGAACCCCAACTCTCCCGGAATCTCCAACGGGTCAAATATGGCTACATTGACTCCACAAATGACTAAAAATATCAAAACCCCATCAAATCAACCACAATCATCCACTCTAGGGGCCATTTTTGACGAGCCCACAGAGGCTGATCTCGCTGCTGCTACAGCTCCAGTTGCGCCTCCACCCGCATCCAATAAAAAACCTCGTATTAAAAGTAGCGACGGTGAAGGGTTATCATTTATGGAAGCTCTTTGGTTAGATTTCCCATCCCCGGCTGAACTAAACCCAAATGAGGGCAGAAATCAACCCCATGAAGACGATTCACTCCCAAAAAATGTCAGCAATTTTCTCACCCCGAACCCAAATCTTCATCGCGTAATCAATTCCCCTCAAAGTAACCACCATTATGAGCGTACAATGCAAGAATTAGACACCATCCGTAATAATGTTTTCTTTTCTAACCATGAAAGACTTGAATTGAAAGAAATAGACCGCAGGCGTCGTGAGGAGAAAGATAGAGTTCTTTCCGCAAAACCCTCTCATCCCACCATGTCCTGGGTCTATGCTCATATTTTTAACACTTGGCGCGGTGAAGGTGCTCAAATGGCCAGGGTTGACCCACCTACTGATCCCTGGATCGCTCAAACTCACTCAACCCCAGCTTTTGATTATTCTTTTGCTCTTAATCAGCAAAAAACTTCCCAAAACACTGGGCATAATGGACAGTTCTTACCCGGGTTACAGCAACATACCTCACCAAATGGGAATAATAATCCTGGATTTAGCATGGGTGTGGTATCTAGTCCAGATGATGAACAAACCAAAAAGAAAGAAAAAAAGGAAAAGAATGACTACTTCAACAAACTTCATCCTGATCTACGTGACCCCAATGCATATCAACCAAAATCAATCAAATATACTGATACTGGTTCCGTTGTCCCACCAACTGAACAAAAAGGTCTCACAACGGCTTCTGCAGTTTGGCTAATGAAAAAACAATGGTTGCTTAGAAAGCAAGTTATTGATAGCGTTTACAACCCACATACTCTCTCATCACATCCTCACCCATACGCTATTAATCCCGATTGTAAAGTTGATAAAGGACCACATTTTTATGATTTTTTAAGAAATCAGACTATTGACCCGGTCGAAATTCAAGTTGTTCACGAAAACCTTGCGGTGAACCCACTCATCTATTCATCTGATATGAATAATGTTGTTACTACTGATCCAAATGAAATTATTGTTGGGTATGGTGAAACTAGTAGTCAATGGAGTGATGGCAATAATGATAAGGAATTAAATGAGCTTTATCTTGAATGGATTAATAATAAACGTTTCCAACAACAACAATATAATGAAAACCCAACTTTAACTGTTTCAGCTCAATTATCTGGACAATTTAGCCAACCACGACAAAATCAATCCAAAAATGTCAATAATCACTCCTCTAGCGTTCATAAACACCAACTACTCAACGTCTTTACAAAACTTTCCAAATCTCAACGTGATTTAATCTATAAAAAATTAAAATCATGGTCCCGTCGTATTCCCCGCGCAAAAAGAGCCATGTTAGTACCAAATCCACATTTTATTATTAGATCTGGTATTCCTCTCCCCGTTGGGTCCAACCTCGCCTCTCATGGCAATTTGTATAAAAAAGCAGAATTTGAACAGTTACGCGCAAATCAACAATTCTTCCTCGCGAATAATACCGAAATTGATGGTGGTAGAAGAGCTAGTAATCCTGAAATAAAATTTGCTGCTCCTTTAAATTATCAACAAAATATGACAGCTGGTGGGGCGAGTGGTGTCATTAGCAATGGTGCTGTTCTTGCGGCAAATGGGGGAATTAATACTTCATTATTGCATCACCCACAATTGATGAATGTAGTTTTACCCCCCCATTCCCAAGCTCACTATCATAACTCCTCTGGGTATTTCCTTACTCCAGTTGCAGAAGCCAATATTTTATGTTTTGAAACCGATGGTCCCCCAGTTCATTCTAAAACTGAACAAAATAATAATTTACCCGATCAAATTGGCCAAAATAATCACCATTTAAACAACTCCTTCCCCAACCCCAACCCCAACCAACAATATCATTCCCAATTTACTCAAACCCCAATAAAGTCGACCTCTCACAATCTCACCACCACTCTCAGCCCACCCCACCCACTCACCAACACCACCCTCTCAAATACTAGCTTCACTGGATCCAACCATCAACTAAACCACCACCCACCAATTAATCAACGCGACTCAATGGTATCCGCAACGCCATCATCACTATCTGGGTTCCCATCATCTCCCTCATCCACGTCAATTTCCCCGAATTCAAACGAAATCAAATTTATGCTTGACACCAATTCGTTCAGATTTGCGTACCAATGGATGAAAAAGTACCTAAACAAAGCCCAAATTGGGTATAAATATATGACCACAAGTACTTCTGCCGGTGTTATTCCACATTTTAATACTATCAACGCCCCTACTTTAAGTTATTACACTCACCCTGCATTTAAACACTTAAAATCGACAAAAACAAAGTATTTGTATTCATTACTAATCAAAGAAAATATCCTATCAATCTCTCTAGGTTCGTCCATTTCCTTCCACTTTACTCCATCCCAGTTAAATGCTTTAAACCCCCATGAAAATGCCGTTATCAACGCGCAGACATTCAAGAAGTCTGATAGTATGGCTCAGTATTTACATACTTCAACATCATCTGGATCACTAGGTGGGGAAATTAGCACCCCACAAGCGAAGCAATTGTATCCCGCCCGTGAAGCCCACACTCCTGATCGCAAAAATAATACACTCAACAATATGGATTCAACTTTATACGTTTTCACGTTAATCAACGGTAATGTTATCTGGAATGTTAAAAAACCTCCATTATGTTATAAAGATAATGTTGTTGAACAACATGAAGCAACCTCTCAAATTATTTTCAAACATGTTTCTAATTTTTTGAAAAAATTTGCATTTAATGATTGTTTCTGTCAATGTTGTTTAGGCACATGTTCCCATCTTGAACATACTCATCATTTCCCATACCCAGCTCTTCAAACTAATCAGCAATCCCTTCAATTTTATCATCATATCCCCCCACAACATCCTTCCGCAAACATGGCTTTTCTCACCGCCTCCCCATCGGTATTAACAACCCAACCTGCTCTTACCCCCACGCCAACCTCACCAACAACTCATTACCCCTCCCAAACTCCTGTCACTATGGGATCGTTATTACCAAATCACAACCAAAAATCGACCCCAATAACACGCAATAGAGGTTCTAATGCATCTTTTGTAGGAACGAATCTACGCGCATCTATGGGGGGTACTTCTCAAACTACAAGGTCGTCGTCAAATTTTTATCATCCCAGTGGGATGGAAAATTACCAACCTGCCCCAAACATGTCCAATTTGCCAAACTTTGTGAATTTTACTAAACCAGCATACATGTCGATATTGAGTGATATTGTTAATAATATTACGACCAAATATTTAGAATTTTTAACATTGTTAACCCTTTCTAAACATCAGTTAGCTATCTTAGCGGAAAACAATCTTCATATTCAACCAATTGTTAACTCAATTAACAATCTCCGTGCAATGCGTCATGGTTCAACTGCTGGCTTGCAAACTTCCCACTCTACTCTCGGACAACCTCTTCAAAATGGCTACGGCACTACAAGTTTTGTTCCAAATCCAAAAAATACCACACAAACATCATTTATGACTCAAGCCCCACAACAATCGCATCAACCAACCCAACCTGATCAGCTCACTCAATTACAAAAAGATTCGTACAACCTACTCCAGGGACTTGGTAGCGTTAATCTTCACTTCACAGCTGAACATCAAACTGTCCCCACCTACCGTTCTCGTGGCTCAACAACTTCGTATGAATTTATTCTCAAAGTAATGATGTCATATTCTGAAGAAGAATGGACTCATGCCCCACCCCGGGGGCTCCCAAGTTATGTTCTCCCATCAAACAAACAATACAAAGCTGTTCCTACCTATCACGACATCCCAATTAACCCAGCACTTATGGATAGTGGTGTGAGTGCGAGTATGGGTGTATCCACCGGACCTTCTGCGATGATTCAGGGCTTTGGTGGGTCCTCTGGATCAACTCCCGACGCTTTCGGTTCCCAACCGAGAAGTTTGTATCCCGGGGCAGGGTTACAATATGGTAATGAACAACAGCAACCTCAAACTATTGTCGTTACGTACACTTATATTATTCCGATTAATAATCATAACATTACAAGCTTTGGGAGTTTACTTGAAAAAGAAAATGCCAAAGAAGGTGCCAAAGAAAGTGCCAATACCGTTGTTCAAAACAGACTTGATCAAAATAGACTTGATCAAAAACCCCTCTTTTCTCTCAAATCTCATGATGATCAATCCATCAAGGATTTTAACCCCCATAATAATGTTCAACAACAATCTAGCTATACTGATGACGCCCTTGTTATTCCATTACAACTTGATACCTTGACACACCTTGAAAGCCCTGATGAAAACAAATCACCGCAAACCCCAAAACTCGACAAACTTCCCTCCCAAAATTCCAAAAAATCAAAAACATTCCCCGATAACAATTACTCTCTTGGCGAGTTTGATTCATCAAACATATTATTATATCACCACGTTTTCCATCAACCTGTTACCACTGTTGGTTATCGTGTTGAAATCGATCATAGCATCTATTCAGGTCCCACTCTTCTCCTTTCCACCCCCATCCAAGTCTCCCTTGACGGTTATTTAAATCCCCAACACAACAACTACTCTCAAATCCCATCATACATTTCCACCGAGCCTGTCAAATCAGTCCATTTTCGTCGCCTTTCTATTGGTTCACAAGGGGCTCTGTCGCAAAAACGTCGTTCTATCCAAAGCAATCATGCCCCAGATATCCCACCCCAGCATGAAATCCTTCAAAATTTTGACCAAATTGATAAACAAATTATCAACTCTTTACAACCATCATGTTCAAGCCTTAACACCATAACTCAGCTCCCAATGCAAACTACCCGTCCAGCCGAACGTCGCTTTTCAACCCCTTCCCAAACCCCAACTCCGAGATATGGAGCCGCTATGTCCCCATCTGAGATGCAACAACAGCTATCATTAGGGCCAACTGCCGGGGATGTTGATTCCTTTTCTCGCAGCCTTTCAACTTTAAATCCCCGCAGCACACTTGGTCACCCAGACCGTCGATTCAGCGCTAATAATGGTACCATTGGGACGTACGGAATGGATAAAAGTATGGGACATATGGGAACTATCAAAAATGGAATTGACAATATCGGACACAGTTTGGGGAAAAATCCCATTCAAAAAAAAACTCGCCATTTTGTATTGATGCCGATTAACCCCCAACATGGTAGGCAGTTATTATTTACTAATTTGCATAATATGGTTGAATTAGTACCAGTATTAGGATCGGACACTTTACCTATATCATCTAAATCAATTTGTACTTGTGAAAAACAATCTCAATATTTTAACAAATTACACCACATCAATACAAAAAACCTCATCAATAATAATAATAATAATAATAATAATAATAATAATAACAATAACCCAAATCGTGACAAAAAAAACCGTATGAACCCAAAAGAAAAGTTTGTTGAACTATTTGCATCTGCTACTGACACCTTACAACGCACAGCTTATACCAAATTAAACATTACAAACTTAACACCATCCTCTTATTACTTCAACAATACTTCTGATCATACCAATATTCAAGTCAACCCTAACAATCCAAACAAGGTCTTATCAAACTTATACAACTACTATTTTGATCAAACAACCCCAAATCCCCCAACCCAATCCACCTGTACTTCTTGTGGTTTATACCTCCAACAAAGTCTCGCGAATCACCGCAATGGTGCCCATGCTTCAGCATTCCATCAATTGGATTCCCACTCAACTCGTCTCACAAAATCCTTATTAAATACCTCTTCGGTAACTTCCCGCAATGACCGCGCATACAATGCACTGAATAATATGGATGCGTATTCTGTTGGCTCTTATGAATCTGATGAGCGCAATATCGGGCCTGCTTCTGATCATTTGAAACAAACACAACTCCAAAAGCAGTCATCTGTGCGTGAAGTTAACCAACCCAACGGTAACTCTATCCGCTCTAATCGCCGCAAACGTATTGGAGATGATGATCAGCCAAGATTAAGCGGTGAATGTCAGTCAAATCCGCCTTTACCAAATGCTGCTGTTGAAAATCACTTTGTATGGGACGATACATTATCACTGTATAGTGAACAGGATGAAGATAACGATGGTGATGCCTCTGAGGTCGATATTACCTCTATTGGTGCTTCTGTTGGACCCGCTGCTTCATCGTTTACCCATGGTGACCAACTTGACGAAGACGACGATGAAGATGATGATGAGGATGGGGAATTGGTCGATGGGAGAGATCATAATATTCAAGAATATAGATTAATGCTGCTTGATGGAAACGTTGGGACTGGTCTACATTCAAATCAAAACCCAAGCTCAAATCAAAACCAAGCAAATAAAAATAGTAATTCAAAAAAATCAAAATTAACTCGTGTAATGAAAAGACAGCGCCAAGAAGAAGTAACTTATACGAAACATTTCGCATTGGTCTATCAATTATTACGCCAAAAGTCCAAAATTGCAAAAATGTCATATTTTGAACACAGACAACGTCTTGGCGATTTCCCAATGGCGTTATTTTACCCCCATTTGAACCAATCAATCGATACCAAAAATTCCCCTAATCAAACCTCCGAGGATTGCACTTCTCAATCACCTGACGAAATGGTCTATTCAACATTGTACCAACATCATCCTAAACTAAACGGTTTACTTTTATTAACCCCAACCCTCCAACCAACCAAACCCCAACAACAACTTCATCAGCAACAATACCAAGGCCTTACAATGCTACAATGGTTAAATATTACCGTTCCTTATTCACGAAATGCATATAAACTTTCATTGAAAACTGGACTTGGTGATCCATCCAAAACCCCACAAAAAAGCACTCAACATTCCCAATCTTGTCCATGTTGTATTTCCCGCCATACTACAATCGACCCATCTACTGCTCCTTCATTGCCACCGCATCAATTCCCTAACCAGAATAAAGAAACAACTGTATCTTCTTTCACTCCGCCCTCAGCTTTTTCACCGCACTCAACTAACCCCCAAATGCCGTCTCTCCAACCAAATCAACAACTCCAAGGTGGATCACCGCTTACGATTATGCAGCTATTAACTAATGGCTTTTATTTACACTGTTTTCATGCATTTTGCAAGCAATCCCATGCTGATGAAAATCTCGACTTCTTGCTCCTTGTGGCTCAATATTATCGCTTATCGACGGTATACCTTGCTCGTTGTTGGACTAACGTTATTGCCCACGTTGAAC
>Ga0256901_1001519_pt1 | contig 11595 bp, 3 predicted proteins | sample MC6MC0689MT_FD_190200 | JGI IMG/M metagenome (GOLD analysis project Ga0256901, IMG submission 190200) | Metatranscriptome of enriched soil aggregate microbial communities from Iowa State University, Ames, United States - MC6-MC0689-MT... | ecosystem: Environmental > Terrestrial > Soil >... | reverse complement strand
TTTTATCCATTAAATAAATTAGATTTATTATACACAGGCTATTTTGATAATGATTGTAATATTAATGATGATTTATACCAAAGAATGGCCAGACGTTATAAACACTTAGCTAATTCCCAACAAAATACTACATATAATCAAAACTTTTCCCAAAACAATAATCATAATAACAACAATACCAAAAATTCCCCCCAAAATCAATACCAAACTAACCCCATCGCAAATAATCTCGATAAAGATATTCAAACCCAAAAACAAATTTTAATTCGCTCATTAGAAAACGAGCAATTATTACGTCAACGTTATAATGAGATATCCCCAGCAATGGTAATCAATACTCACGTTTTACATCTTACTATTAGTCTTAATACATCATTGTTCTCATCAAATACTACAAACAAGACCCAAGATCCGACATCTTCTTCTGACTCAATTCAAAATGATTCCCCATACGGACCAAACGCTTCCCCAACCCCACAACAATCACAAATGGTATTGACAGATGTCGATTTACCCCTTCAATCTGGTGAATTCAAATGTGTACATGTGTTCCCTATTGTTATTCAGCAGCCAGTTTATAATATAATCGCCCCAAGTGATGATGATGACAATGATGATGATGATGATGATGGCGGTGATGACAACAGTGGTGACGAAGATGACAGTGATGACGGTATTATACATACTGGTATCACACCACCTTCCAGTTATCACGATTTGAGGGTTAAAAATATTAAAAATATTAAAAATGTTTCACCACATAAAATTACCCACACAAAAACAACACCAAATAATATTGATTTATTTAATACCGAATTTATGCAGGAATCAAACAAAACGTATGGGGAAAAATCACCAAAATATCACGAAAGTGAACCATTTTTAACAACTCCAATCGTCCAACTACATGCTATTGCTATCCATATTCGTCAATCAAATCAATTAGGTAATAGTACGAGTTATATTGTACAAATTACCCCAACACATATCCCTCGTCATGTTTTAGAAAATGTTAGTGGGAACGTTATTTATCCTTTATATGATAAAGTATATCTCCAATTACGCTCACATGATTTTTCTCAATTAATGTCACGTTTTAATCCTATTCATAATACTATGAATACTATTACGACTACAACTACCGTGAATAATGATACTAACAAGTCAGTTACGGCCAGCGTGTTAAATAACACCAATAATACCTTAATGTTTAAAAACCCAACCGAGCCCCAAAATAGTATCAAACCACGACAAAATGGCCCAAATGCAATGACAACGACGTCTGAACGTGATCGTGATTATCAGAATTCACGTCAAATGGCCGGGATTGATATTGAGCAAGCCAAGTTATGTCTATCATTATCAAATGAATACTCTATTCTCCACCTTGAGGGTAACCCCGCTTGTCAAGCTAGCATCCAATTCATTCGCGGTTTAACATTTTCGACATTTACTTATCAATCATCTTCAACAAACCAACAACAAGGCGGTGTTAATGATAATGATAGAAATCCTTCTCAAAAAAATTCAACTCAAAATCAACTTATTAACCGTGCAAAAGAACAACAATTTTTATTTACATTACCGACATTTTCTCTTGCATTTATTGATGATTTAGGTTATCTAGCACCATCGGAAAGAGTATTGTATAATAATGCTTATAGTTATAAACATTCTAATGCTGCTGCTGGTGGTGGTGGTGGTAGAGCAGGACACAATTTATTAATAAAAAAACAACAATTTTTGGATGTTTATTCAAGCTTTTTAAAAATTGGTAATCGTGTTACTGATTCCATTACTACAGCTTTTACTCAAACTACGAAATTATTAGATCCGTTATATATTTATAATACTATTCAAAATATTTCACATGGTAGTGTTGGGCAATATGCAAGCTTAACTTCTAGTAAAGAAAAAGATAATATTTATACAAGTATTGAACGCGATCTTGAATCAAGTTATGGTATTCAAACAAGTGATTTATCTAATTCATTAGTTTTGGCACAATTATTAAGGCAATCACGGATATTACCTCGTCATTTACTTACTCTTACTGTAAAAGATATTTTTTTCATTTCAGCAACCAACCCGTTCAGATATCAGCGTCAACAATGTGTAGTAGGTACTATACAAATTGATAAAGGTAATCCAACCGCACTGATGAATTTGGTCAAATTAACCCAACAACAAAGACAATTATACGCAATGGCTTATTTAAAACGTCGTGCGATTGAAATTGTACAGTTAGAACATCGTATTATTAAATTAAAAGAACCATTTTTAGCTATGACTACACAATTAATGAGCGTTGATCAAAATGATGCAAAAATGATGAAAAGTATTTTGAAAAAATATTCACATTCTACAATTCAATGTAATCCTGATCAACCATATGTACAACCAATGATTAAAGACGAAATTCGGAATGAAATTGGGTATTTAGAAAATATTTTATTAAGAATTAGAAATGAATCTTCTGCTTTAATGCCTTATACTTATGGTATTTCCAAAATTAATCAAAATATCACACAAAATTCCAAAAATCCCGACGAAACTTCCGTCCCTTCCCTTAATTCTGACTCTTCTTCAAATAATAGTTTTGAATCCCTAATCCGTCAAACTAATAAAGATAACAAAACTAATACTACCGGCGGTTCGAATCCACAATTACAAACAATCTGGGTAAACCACATCTCCCCTGAGCCTCAACATAATAATGACCCATCAAATGTTATCTTCTGGTGTCATTGTATCCACCATAATCATATTAATAATACCGATGATGGTAGGGGTAACTTAAATAATGTTCAAAAAACTGGGGCAATTGGGTTAAACAATGGTGATAATAAAAACTATGATTTATTCAACACAACGTTATTAGACCATACTCATTATATTGTTAATCCTCATATTACTACATCTACCGGCACCCATCATATTATAAAGTATGACACGTTCCGCCATTTTGAATTAGCTGCTGGTGACTATGTATTAGGTCCATATAAATATATGTTAGTATCTACACATAAGGATTCATGGTTTGTATCAATTGATGATGATGTTATTAAAATTATTACATTATCTCTCCAAATTATGAACTCATCCCCGCCAAAAAGTTCGAATATTTCCCTCATGCATGATAGTAATCATCAGATTGATAGTTCTACATTAATGACAGTGACATCATCAACGCAACAACATCATGGCGATAGAAAGGGTCTTGGTCATCCCCAAAATGATAATTTAATTCAGCTGTATAATTTACAACAAGAATTACAAGCACATAACTTTGGTAAAAATAACACCAGTGGTGATTTCGAACACGATTTTGACAAAAACAATGCAAAAAATAATGATCCGAAAAATGCGGCATTAACTGCAACATATACATCTCCACCTCCATTGCGCCCAATGTTATATTCACTTGATAAAAATACCATTACCACTCGTATTTATGCACAATTATTAGCTCCGGGTGTTTTAAATTCCCAAAAAACGACCACAGCCACGACGCAAACCCAACAGAACACATCCCAACCGCAAGATGTCCTTATCTACAACTCCATTGTAACTTATTCACCACTATATACATCTACCAATATTACAAAAACAACAGCCGCGGTTGAAATTAGTGCGGTTAGAAACGCACTATTTTCTGCGCATTATCATATCGAAAACACCCATTCAACCACATACCCACACTTGATCTCAAACGTGTATCAACGCCAATTTCTCCTTTCATCTTCAATATCCTCTCAAGCTAATGAAGTTGATGGGGGAGGTGTTGGGAGTGGTGTTGGTGGTGGGAATGATGGTAGAAGTGATAATGGTCCAAATAATATGTCAAATAACAACAAAATAAACAAAAATTGTGATGTTATAAATTATTATTATGATCATAATTATGGTATTTTTGATGAAAATAATACACAAGAAGAAATGTATGATATTTTGCTTTCAAAGACAACTCCTTATCCATATAATCATCAAAATTTTCAAGATTTTTTCACATCATTTACCACAAATGATCATTTCCACCACTCCCAATCTCTCTATGGCCTTCCACATCAATCCAATTACCATAATGCACTCCATAACTCAATGAGTAGTGCTAGATTTGGTCAAAGTCAACCAAATAATCAAAATAATCCCATGCAAACATCAATACAAAACCAACATCAAGCTCTACATACTAAAAATCAACACCAAAGACAAATGCAAAGTTACCTTGCTCAACAACAACAATTTATGTTAACTCAAGCCAGTTTAACTTTGGCACAAAATGGTAAAAAAAATTCAAATTTGGGTCTTATTTTCCATTTTTTTGTTTTTGAAAGTGTAAAATTTCGTTTTTCAACACGAATTTCATCCCCTGTTGATTTCTTGGCGCTTTTAACTGGTAAATATATTGATACCTCTGAAGATGGTGGTGATAATAGTGGTTCTGGTGGTACAAATGGTACAACTGAAGGTGATAGATTTGGGTATAGAGTATTTGGTAGTAAACATGCTATTCAACAATATTATCAAAGCAAACAATATATCACAGCATTGAACTATTATAACAATTCTCATAATTTATACAATAATATCCAAAATGAATTCAATAATGATAACATTACATCTCAATCTCCATTACCAGCGCCCCCAACGCACTTATTTAACCCATTTGCTGGGTATCATACCGCAAGTAACGCTAAAGATTCCAAGATTAAAACTCAAAAAAATCAAATTATAATCCCGCAATCGCAAATCAACTCATATACACTCCATGAGACCCTCCACCAATTACATCAACAACAGCAACAAGAACAACAACTAGATCAATTACGTCAATTACAAGCTAGTTTATTATTACCACCACAATTGACTTCATTTAACACCCCGAATCAAATTGACCCTTATACAACATCATTACTTTCCTTTAGCTTTGCGTTAGGGAATATAAATGGTACCGGGGATAGAAATCTATCAAATTCCCAAGACTTTAACAACTTTGAGAATAATAGTAATAATAGTAATAACGCACTTGCTCAAATTGCTGTTCATGTAACTAACATTGCCAATATTGACGACCTCGATATTGTCCTCAATGGTATTCGTTGGGCTAATATTACCCCACAAAGTATGGGGGATTTGGCGACAATGTTAACCACTTTTCATATCCAACATAGTATTAGCTCTGGGAATTTGGTTAAAAATATTCTATTTTCGTCATCTTTATTGGGTAACCCGTATGGTGTTATGCGTACAATTAAGCAATCAGCTGCAAATGTTATTAACCTTCCCGATGGTAGTGGTGGGGACCGAAAAGATGATAAAAATAAAAACAATTCTAACAATAACCAAACTAATTTTGAAAGGAATAAATTTGGGATTTATAACAATTCAGAAGTTGATTCAACCTCTAATATCTATTATTACCCAACAACTTTGATCAAAAATGAACAGACCAACACGGTTAACGTTTTGACTGCATCAAAACATGTTGTTACTTCCACCGCAAAACTCCTTGGGAATACTGTTGGTGGTGTTATTTCCATTACATCAAATATCACCGGGTCACTTTCTCGTGGTTTGAATAAAATTGTCCTCGAAAATGATGACCCAAATACTTCCTCATCAAATTCATCATCGCGTTCTCGTAAAGATGATGATTTATTATCGGATAATAGTAATAATGGTTTATCATCTCCGACAATGACATCAATTACTACTACTGATCAATCAACACACACCACCTATACTCGTGAACGTGAACAACTCATGAAACAACAACCTAAAAATATCCTTCAAGGGTTAAAAAAAGGCGCACTATCCTTCGGTACATCTCTCTGGTCTGGTGTAAGTGGGGTCGTAACTCAACCTATACACGGCGCTCAAAGGGATGGGATTGCTGGATTCGGTAAGGGGGTTGTTAAAGGGCTCGTTAATTTACCAACAAAGGTTGTCGTTGGGACACTTGATGGGATTAATAGTGTTACTGCTGGTGTCGCTGCTAGCATGATTACTAAAAGTGACATACCACCGAAACCAGCACCCGTTGCGTTGTTATTATCCCCTATTGTCGTTACTCCAGGATCTTCACAATTTAGCCAAATTAAAAAGGAAAGGGCGAAGCATTCTGGGAATAACAATAATAACAATAATAATAATAATATGAATGGGAAAAATAATCCCCAAAATGATGAAATTTTTAAACAATTACGTGAATTAATTTCATTTTACCATAAATATGGCCATAATGATTATATGTTACAAAATAATGATACTAGTCGGGTTACTTTACAAGCATCTATTATGTTATTAAAAAGATTTGACATGGGTAAACAACATTATGATGAAATTAATAAACACAAATCCAAAAATAAACCAAAAAATAAATATAATCAACAAAATAATCACATAATTATCGATACTACTCAAAATCAATCCTTGCCATCTCCACAACTCTCTTCTATGTCTATATCATCCAGTAATACTGTTACACCATCGCAATATAGTCTACAAGGACAGCAAAAACAGACAACTACTCCAACAACGACTACACGGCAACTAAACCCATCAAAACAGCAACAATTACGCCAACTTGATCAATCACCGACACGTAGTTTACAGTCCTCCTCGCAAAGAGCACAATCCCAAAAATCCAATTTTATCCCAAATTTTTCTCCAAAAAAATTATTTATTCTTGGTGGCGGGATCGTTTTGAAAAAAATCAATCACGACAGAACGCTTGAAAAGAAAAATAAACGTCCTCAAATTAATGCCTCGACCGCTATCATTCCAACCAAGACTCAATACAGGCGTGTTGTGCTGGTTGTTAGAAGAAGGGTGAGGGTTAATGGTGATGACCTTACATCATTCTCTACTCAGGACCAACAACCCTCACAACCAAATACTCCAAAACAAGAATAAGCAATAATACGCAATAATTTGTCTAAAACGTATCAGCATTCTTGTTTTACACAAATGTATTATTTACTTTTTTTTTTTTCTTCTTTTTTTTCTTCCCTCTTATTTTTACTTTTTTTTACTTCGTATATTTACAATTATACATACTACCATGTGATATGTATTCGAGCACAAGTTAACTTTTATTTTCTATTACTATTTTTATATTATCCGCTTACATCCAAATTAATTTAATTTTAATTTTAATTTTAAAAAAAAAACAATCAAAACGACAAAAAACACTCAAAAAAATTTACTCCCGATATTATTTCTCTATTTACCTTATTACTCATAATAAACGCTTTAAAATCACTGAAGATACACCAATTTGTAAAGACAAGAAAGAATGAAACGGTATTAATATGAATCGAGCATAATTATGGTCAAAATCCCATACATTTTACTTTCTGGCCCAATCCCACAAATCATCTTTTTTATCATAAAGGTTAAACCGATTTATTGTTAAACGTTAAGAAAATACGAGTGAATATCGAAAATAACAACAAAAAGAAAGAAAACTGAATAATTTGGTTAAATTCGACTTGCTTGTTTAAAAAATGAACTAAAAACTTCCACCGTTATGATTATCATTATTACTACTGCTATTCTTGGTTAAACTTTGAATCCCACCAACTAAAGCGTGTTTCCCAACACTTCTAAACGCAGTAGTCGTTGTGGATAAAGTGTCTTGAGCAATTGTCCCAAAATGATCCTTTGTAGCTTGATACGTTTCAAAAATGGTTTCAAAATGCAATAATAATAACGGTTCTAAAAGATAGGTGTATAACCCCTGTGGATAAAACCATGGCGGCAAAATAATAAAAAACATATGGATATTAAATAAACGTGAGTATGATATACACCATTGCTCATGATTAGTTAGATTTAAAATAGTACGGATATAATTATCCAAAATGATTGAAATGCAATATAAAAGCCAATATTTGGCCCAAAATAGATATGCGGGGTTATTGGGTTGGGGAACTTCATGAATTAATTGTTGTGGAGTGTTCTGTAGTGATTGGTTATTTGTATTGGTTGTATTAGTTTGAGCTTTGTGATTGTTGTTATTCATAGTATTATCATCGTTATTGTTCAATTCGGGCGGTATTAATGGTTGATATTCATATAGTGAGTTCCATGTCAAATATAATGGCACAATTAACCCATAAAACTTTAACAAAATTTCCAGCCCCCCTTGTACAAAGCACAAAACCAAAGCTGATGAAATAATTACTAAAAATAAACAAACTAATACTGGTGGTATACGTAATAATGATGAGGGTATACTGAAAATAGTGTAGCTATTAAATATATTATTAACATTATTATAATGTAAAATTACATTTGTCTTTAGTTTTTCTAATTGTTCTTCTGAAACCTGTTGTGTATTATGGGTTTGATTCCATGATAATTGTGACGGCTGTGATTGTTGTCGTTGATGTGGGTGATGATTATGTGGAGGTGGAGCGGTATCCATGGTTGAAATTATGATGTCGAGGAGCGAGAATATGGTGGAGTATTCAAGCAGCGGGGGAGACTAGGATGATATTATTACGAGGGGTGGAAGGGGGTGGAAGGGGAGGAAGCGGAAAGGTTCTGAAAAAAATCTAAACGAATTGGTGTTGCGATTATGCAGGGGGAGGGGAAAATGGTGTAAAGGAGGGGTAAGTAGATCATAATCAAAATTGCACATTCGTATCGACGTAAAGTATGTTTACTGGAATATGCATTTATCACAAAATTCAAAATAATGGGAGAAAAAGTGTGGCAAAAATCGAGTGGCACAAAAAGGGGGGTTCAAAAATTGACATCAGTATACTCATGTTGAATTCGTATAAATATGAGTCTATCGGCATAAATAAATGCATGTTGGTGGATTTACGAGTTATAATGTCGGATGTGGTTATTTGGTCGCGATTTTCAATTTCCGTTACATTTTTTTCATTTTTTTCATTTTTTTCATTTTTTTCAATTTCAAAACTCATTTTCTTTTTGGCTTCCGCAAAGTATCAAGAGAGGATTAATCACCAGCACCACTCATGTTATTCGGTTTCAAAATAGTCTTTACTTGTTGATGAGAATTCTCCACTGTTATAATACCCCCAGTTTTAATTTTTGTTTCTTTTCAAAAAAATCGCAACAATTCTTCAGCTCCCCACCTGAAGACATTACCCCAGACCATATCTCATGACTTTGAGTCCCGACATATCACCTTGTACAACCCTTTACCTGTATACCCACATGGAGATAAAAAAACTACCCAGCTCCCACAGATCCTATTTTTGGTCTCCCCTATGTCAGATCAACCCGAAGAAGCCCCTGTGGATGATAAAGCAGCGGTAAAATCGGGGCAATCGCAATACATCGAAGAATCTCCACACCAAGCACTCCACAATCAACTCCATAAGATTCAATTACGTGAAATAGAACTACTCAACCAAATTGAAAAATTAAAACTCGAAAATCGGATTCAGAAACAAGAATTGGAACATGAAATTGAAAATCAAGCAGCAAAACATCGAATTGAAATGTTAGAAATGGAAAAGCAAGAAATGAGGATTAAAAGCGAGATGGAATTTGAATTCTTAATGCGTTTTTATGAACAACAACACAAATTCGATGTTGAAAAAGGAATATTACAAGATCAACTCCACAAGACTGAAATTGAATCTGAAAAAAATAATATCAAATTTCAATTTTACAAACACTCACAACAACAACCATTTTCTTTCACAAATTGTTCTACTAATCCCAACTATGATATATTATTATATAATGATGTTTCAGCAGATAATACCGTATTGTTTGAAGGCGACACCTCTGTTCCAACCCATCAACTTGATTCAATACATCAATCTTCGAACAGGTTGGCAGCCATAATTAATACTATCAATACCTCAAACATCTCCCATATTGAAGATGTAAACTTTGAAAGGGTCTCCACAATGACCAAAATGGCAAATGTTTTACTCCCGATCAAACACGAATTGCAATCATTAAAATCGATATCAATATCCCACAAACTTGAAAAAGAGTTACTACAACAGGAGTTGATGTTATGTAAAGATGAGAAACAAATGTTTCAAGAAAAGTTAATCATGCTTGAAAGGCAATACGCTGTCATGAAAAATTTAACTACCGTTCTCATGACACCACCACCTGCGTTGAATGATCGAGTTATTACCGAGTTTAAGCCTGGTATTCTTCAATGGGAGCTTACTCTCCAAAATATCGATCGTATTAGCCCTTATGGTGAAACAATTTTACCGAATTATTGTAAATATATCGATTCCACTCCACTTGAAGTGTTTAGACTTTTGATTGAAACTTACGGTGATAGAGTTAATTTACAAGATATTAATATTGCAATTCGTGCCGCGTTTGAGAATTGTAGACCGGGTATGGTTGGTGATTGTAAGATAATAACCTATCTACTCCTTCAGGATTGCACAGATGTCAACTTGAAGGGCCAAAATGATTTGACTTTATTTCATTGGGCTTGTTTGAATATTAATAAGCTCTCACTTGATACATTCAAGTGTTTGATCGAAATGAAATGCGCTGGTCTTAATATCCTTGACAAGGACAATAACACCCCAGTTCATTACGCACTACAAAAATTCAATCCAAAAGACAGCGATCCAAACATTTTGATCTATTTACTTGATCAAAATGGGATTGATAAGAGTTTGAAAGATTCAAATAATCGTTCTATACTTCATTTAGCTTGTATTAACATTAACTCACTTGCACTTGATACCTTTAAGAATTTGATTGAGATCAAATGTTTTGATCTTAATGCACTCGATCAAGACCATATGACCCCGATTCATGTCGCATTTAATCACTTCAAAAGCGGCGATGGAGACATTTTAACGTACTTATTGAGCCAGGAGGCAATCGATGTGAAGAATAAAGGTCTAAATGGTCGTGATTTACTCCATTGGGCTAGTTTGAATATCAGTGCGCTCCCAATAAATGTATTTAAGCATTTGATTGAAACTAAACGTATGGACGTTAACCAACAAGATGAGCAAAATAATACCCCAATTCATATCGCCCTTGAGAATTTCGACCCCAGCCGGGGTAATATCAATACGTTAATGTATTTACTTACCCAAAACAGTATTGATTTGAAAATCAAGGGTTTTTGCGAATACAACTTCCTTCATTCAGCCTGTTACAACAATAATGCACTCTCACTATCTGTGTTTCAATATTTAATTGAGATTAAATGTGTGAGCATTGATGATTGTACCCCTAGCGATAATAGCCCGTTCGATGTGTTGATGCTTACCATCTCAACCAAAGATGACTCAAGTGGATCCCAGATTGCCGAATATTTGATTCAAAAAGGGGCAAAAATTAACCAAAAAACTGCGAGACATCAAACTCCCCTTGATATATTCTTCTCACGCACGTCTCCCCAACAACATCCCCTCACTTATCAAGTTTTGATTCAAAATGGTGCGAAACGTGGCTATTAAAACCAGCAGTTATCAATTAGTTCCCCACCAAACTCATTTTGTCAAATTCAGTCCCTCACACGTTGAGTTTAATCGCATTATCGTTCTAATATTGTTTATTTTTTTCATCACAATTAGAATAACAATAAATTTTTCGTTTTTTTTTTTTTTT
>Ga0256901_1001517_pt1 | contig 11612 bp, 4 predicted proteins | sample MC6MC0689MT_FD_190200 | JGI IMG/M metagenome (GOLD analysis project Ga0256901, IMG submission 190200) | Metatranscriptome of enriched soil aggregate microbial communities from Iowa State University, Ames, United States - MC6-MC0689-MT... | ecosystem: Environmental > Terrestrial > Soil >... | reverse complement strand
TATTATTATTATTATTATTATTCTGATTGCTTTCCCATCTTTTCATAATTATATTGTTTAGACATTTGAAATGTTTTATTTTATTCCTTTTTGATTACCCCTTTCTTTGAATGTGTTGGTCTTTTACGCCCCTTATTTTTTATTTTTGACTGCATATCTATATCTATTTTCGATATCTTCCCTTTTCTTGAAGTATAAGCTCGTTGTATCATAACTCCACCAAGTTTTGGAGCTGTAATAAACTCAGGTACCTTCATACACCAATCAAAGGAGACGATGAGTGATATTGTGATGATAAAAATCCCATTTTTGGTGCTTGTTGAAGAGCTGAGAATGAAACCCGAGAATGAATCCGGATTTTTTGTTCTGTGTGTGTTTTTTTTATTGTTGTGGAAAACTGTTGTTTGGCTCCGTAATGGTGATATACAGTTAAACAGACAGGTATTTATGGCTAAATGTATTGGTTCAACTCTAACCACGTTTGATTATCCAATACCACCCCTATATAAAGAGCAAACGATTTTTCTTCGCCAATATTTTTGTGTATTTGTTTGAGTTTCAACTCCCTTAACATCGCTCATTCTCTCATTTATGATCCTTCATGTCCTAATTTCAGGCTCTATCACTCCAATTCACCGCATCAAATAACGGGCAAATAGTTCTCTTGCCTTTAACTCAACAATTATCTCAGCGTTTTCAAACTCCCTCCCAAAAGGCCCCAACCCTTTGCTTTTGCACCAACAGCACGTTTGAAGGACAAATAATAATTAATATTACTAATATTCCGACCTGATTCATCATCTATTATCAAACACGATTTGATAACTCATGGGTGTCAAAGGTTTGTGGAAAATTTTGAAACCAGCCTGTGTTCCAATTTCATGGCATGACCTCCAACACATGCGTGTTGGAGTTGATCTTAATTTATGGTTATTTGAACTTATTAAAGCAGGTACTGACGAAAATGGCCAACAAAAACCAGGGTTTCATTTAATTGGTCTGTTAAATAGATTATCAACATTAATGTCTCATAATATTGTACCAGTATTGGTTCTTGATGGCCCAACTCCTGTTGGGAAAAGGGCTACTGTTCAACAAAGAGCTCGACAAAGACAAAATGCTATTAATACTCATCGAAATTTAGCATTACAGCTTGTTCGTCAGCAATTACGACATCATGGTCTGCAAAACACTTTGTTAAATAAAGCACTTAATCAGGTGAAGGGTGATATTAAGGGGAATGTTACGGAAAAGACTGAAAAGAATCGAAAAGATAGACAAGGTCAATCTCATAATGGTCTTGGCGATGACGATAATGATGATGATGGTGATGATGATGATGGTGAACTTCATCCATCATATGAGCCAAATTATGAGAACATGAACGAGGATAGCTTGGATAGTGATGAAAATGACCTTTTTGATTCAAGTTATGAGGATTTAGGGGATCAAAGCGATCTAGATAAACATATTGATCCAATTTCTGATCTTACTCAATCACCCCTAAGTAATCAAAATAGGAAACCGAATGATGAAGAAATTCTCGACATTGTTTCCAAAATTCAACCTATTCTCCCCAACACTCACAAAAAATCACGAAAATTATCAACGATTCCATCGCTATTGTCCAATATCCAGCCATCTTCTTTGTTTAATTCTGTTACCAACACGAATTATCTCCGCGATCTTGGTAGTCAAGAAAGTGTTTCTCAACGTGGTGACGAAATTGATTCTTTTTCACAACAAAACTCTCAAACCTCCAAACACACTCATCCCAGTCGTAATCTTAATACAATTTGCGATCAATTAGAACCCACAACGGTTGTTAACTTCGATACTGACCAAAATTTTGATGAACCTTTTGATAGTGGTACTAGTCAAGGGAAAACAAAATCTCTGAAGAATTTATTACCAAAACACAAAATGAGAAAAAATGCTCAAAGATTGCAGGAAGAGGCCAAAATTGAAAGGCAAAAAGTATTACAATCCTTATTTCCCAAAAACACTCAAATTGAAAATTCCAATATCCAGTCAGAAAATAAGTCAGCTTTTTCGAACAAAAAGCGTCGAAGATTGTTTGTTACTTCATCCGATGACGATGATGGTGCCATTTCGGATACTACTACGACTATGACTACTTCTACTACCAAAAATGATAAAAATAGACTTTTTAATGATGACAATGATGACAATGATGACGATGATGACGATGATGATGAATACGATTTAAATTCTGAACTTTCAATGTTTATCTCTCCTTTAAATTCGACTACAACTACTGTTACATCAATTGAAAAGACTTCTCCTCAACCGAATCAATTTTTAACTGGTAATACTACTGACTCCACGCCTAACAATGATGAAAAGATCTATGGTGATAATAGCGTTGTGGATATTTTCACAAGACAAGATGAAATTGTTCATTTGTTGGTAAAAAAAGCTCAAGATACTCCTCTAACTGTTGAAGAACTCGCTCAATTACCATTATCTGTTCAATATGATGTCCGTGAACTCCAACGTGAGTTACGAAGACAGGTTGTTGTACGGGCAAGGAATTCTGGGAAGAGTTCTGTTGATCGGGAAAAGGATGGGTTGGAACATTTGGCATCATATTCAACGCATCAATTTTTAGACTTTTTGGATAATGCTTCGATTAGACAAAAGGTTGATGTGATTAGAAAAGCAAAATTGGCTGCAAAGGAAAGGGAACAAATGGAGAAAAATATTGAAATGGGGGTTGATAATGATTTCATTACGAACCCAAGATCTGGATTTAGACGTGTACATGTTGGTAATATTGGTCCAACTGGACACGATCAAACCATCGGGAAGAAACCAATGACTAATAATATTGGCAATTCGGAACAAATTAACAAAAATAAACGTCATCAGCCAAATTCAATGTATCCAAATTCCTATTCACCAAAGTCTTCAATTGATACCACTGCTATTTCTTACAGTAATAACCTTTCTAAACAAAATCAACAAAATTATTTTCAAAATATGGAAAACGGTGATTCAAAACAATCCAAAGGTTCTCGTCATCTTACAATTGCTGAACGTGTCGCAAAAGGGTATGGTCTTCAAACGCATAATGGGAGGATCACCGAGGATGACAATCGTGGTGGTTATGACAAAAATATTCTTATTGATAAACATGTACCACTTCCGTTTGAAACTGATCATTCCCGTCAAGACCATAACAATTATGAACGAATTCTCCAAGAGCAAGCTATTACCAATAGACTTGCTCAATTACGCGGAGACCTTGACATTAAAGAAGAATTGATCAAGGTGGAGGTAAAAGTTGAAAATGGTGATGGTATTAGTCTTGATCACATTATCAAGCATGAATCGCCTTCAATTCCTTCGCAATCGTCTCCAGTCACTGCTATTAAAACCGAAACTGGTATTGAAGATGGTATAAAACCTAAAAATTCCCCACTCCAAGACAAAATTGAACTAATTACAGTTGACCTTGTGAAACAGGACATGAATGATGAGTTTACATCTAGTATCAACTCGAAATCAAAAAACATTGATAAATTTGCAAAAAACTCTCTTGGTAATATTATCCCAGTTGCGCCTGATGATAGTTTAACATACGTGCCTCTTCCAGTCTCCCCCAATAACCCCATACGCGATGCTTTAAACCCATTTCACCCACCTTTTCAATCAAACCCATCAATTGTTGAAGATTCTAACCCATTTTCTTCCCAAATCGATCTTTCGACATTTTTATCAGATATTACTGCTGGTGTTGAACAATTCGAAAGCCTTTATGGTGACAGCCTTGGTGATTTAGGGGATTATGGTGATGAAAATGGTGAGGAAGGAGAGTTTGATCACGATGGGTCTGGTATGGGAGATAATTTAGGGGGATATGAACATAATAATGATCAAGTTGAACAACATGCTGATCATTTACATTCACAAACTGATCTCAGTCAAAAATCCAGTAACCCTCTAGCCTCAATTGTCAAAAATGAACTCCTTGATGATGATGATCAAATTGTGGTTATCAATCAAGTATCCCGACTCTCTCCTCAAAAAGAACTCAGCAGCCCACATCGGAATAATCCACAACATACTCAATCTCCACCTCAGCCAAAAATGGTTGATAAAAACGCCCAACTTGCCCAAGATTTCCCTTCAAGTAGTTTAAATTCAATCCGTCATTTACGTCAAATGAATAAATTCCGTGATTTTACCAATTCTGATACAATTGGATACGACATGTATGCTTTACCTGACGGTAACCATAATGATAGCATGACTGGCAATAATACTCAATTTAGTCAAACCCAAACTAGTCCCCTTCGAAATCAAAGAAATCAAGCCGATACTGAGAATCTCTATCCAGATGATGGCCAAATTTACTCCAACAGTCCAGCCCCCCCACCTTTAAGCCCTACATTTGATAGTAGCCAAAAAAATCTTCAACAGGTAGAAAATAAAGGCCCTCTTTGTGTGAATTCACCCCGTTTGGAACGTTTTTACCCCAAACCTCCCGCAGTTGAATCAAAACCACATGACATTAATGATGCTAATTCCAGTTATATAATTTCTAATACTCACTCAGCTCATTATCGACGGAATATGATGAAACAGAGCCACTTTTATGATTTGAAATCGTACATTCAATATCAACGCCAAGTTGCTGAGAAGAATGAAGAGGAGATGAAAAAGTTTCGTCTACAGGAGGCAAAATTAGCCCAACAAAGACAGCTTCAACAACAAAGTTCAGATCAGAGAGCTCAACATTATCATCGATTGAAAAGAATGGGTGGGGAAATTAAAGATAATGAAGAGGGGAGAATTGGGGATGAAGATGAAGGGAAAGAAGTTCATGGTGGGGATTCACAAGGCGGTTCGTCTTTTGAGTTTCGTGCAAATGAAGGAAAGTATAACTTGAATAATACTATTAATTCTCAGCCAAATGGGGATGATTTTGATAACAATTTGGATTCGAATTGGAATAATTACCAAAGTTGGGAAGATTTTGAAAATTCTGGTAAATTTCCAAATTTTGATCAAAATCATTCAAATCAATCACAATATGATGATTCTACTGTTTCATCAATTTTTAGCCATTTTGAGAAACCTTCAGATACTTCCATGTTTAATGAAACACAAACACAATCCACCACTGCAACAAATGACCAAATTGGTGATGGTGTTGCAGGAACGAGATTAGCATTTGAAGTCGATCACCCAGGGTTTACTGTTTATGTTCCTGAAGATGTTTTTGCCAATTTTGAAAAACCACAAGGTCAAGATGATGGAAATAATAATATTGATCAAATTACAAACACTCGTCATGATTATTTTCAAAACCAAATCGATAATGAAAATGAACTTAGTAAATTGCACACCTTATTAACTGCAACACGTGTCCAAGCCCTTGGTTTGGATAATAACATCATCACAACTGCCATTTTATTGGCAAAATTGTTGGGGATTGAAGTTATTATTGGGAATGGTGAAGCTGATTCCACTCTTGCTCAACTTCATGCTCATAAATATATCCATAGCGTCATTACACAAGATAATGATTTGGTTGTCCGTGGTGCAGATGTTATTAGAAATGCATTTAAAAGGGATAAAGATATGGTTTTTTGTCGACAATCAATGTTGAAGCACACATTATGCCTGCCAAAACCATTATTACTCTCATTGGCTATTATTTTAGGAAATGATTATGCCCCTGGCATTCATAATGTCGGCCCAGTTCAAGCTTTGGAATTGGTATCAAAGTTTCCAAAATTTGAAAAGTTCCGGGAATATATCGATACAATTCGAAATAATCCCCCCCATCGTTGGGTTGTCCCGTCAAATTTCCCTTCATATCATTCTCTTGAAGCATTTCAATCGTCAGATATCGATGAACACTTTTATTCTCGTGATGGGGGGTTGTTATATAGTCATAGCGGTGGGACTTGCATTCAAGTTGAAAAAATTTGTGACATGATTGAAAAAGAAAGTAGTCAAGATGGCCGTACAACACGTCAGACATTGGCAAGGTTATTAACCACTAGTCAACGCTATGGTGAATGGGTTAGTCAATATAACCAAGCTATTCGTAGCGACCCTTCATTATTGTCACCTGGCGGTCAAGATTCAATTCATGATTCATCCCATCAAGATGACCTGCTACGCGCATTAGACCCAGTTGTTGGCTTTATGTTGAAACAAAAACGTACTTTTCAAACCAAATTAACCTTAATTCCACAACTTGCTTCGTTATATGATAGTAAGCGTATGCTGCGCGCAGTTGTTCGTCTACGTTCTGTTATGAACAATCCCGTACCGGAAGATGAACTTATCAGGGCTGGATTAATTGACAAAAAGGAGCCCAAAAAGAAGGGATCAAGAGACAGTTCAAAAAGAAAAACCACAAATACAAAAGAAAGTGAAGATGTAATTGTTGACCCAAATGTTGAAGAATTAACTGGTAGTGACCATGGTGATCTTTCGGGTGATGATGATAGTGAGAATGATAGTGATGATGATTTGGTTGCCTCAATTGGACGTCAAAGATTAATGACTTATACTGATAGTGAAAATGATGATGAAAAGACCGCAAAACTAAAAGCTAAAACCAAGAAAAACACAAAAGCTAAAACCAAGAAAAAGTGATCTAAGTATTCTCCTTCCAGATCCAATACTTCTATTATCTACCTCTTTATTTTTTTGTTTAGAATAATACATTTAGGATTCGAAATAGTTCGTTTCGGGGGTTGAGATTTATGATTCTAATTACAACCAATGGGGCGATATACAGTGCCTACAAAAGAGATAGATGACAGGCTGTAATATGTTTAATTTGAGCATTAAATAAGAGAGTGAAACAAAGAGAAATAAATAAATAAATAGCACTTCCCGCAGTGTTCTTAAACCATCGTCGCAATCTTACGTTTTTCAGTGAGTTCATCCACTTCAGCAAATGCTGCGCTCCCAGTTAAGAGTTGTTCCCAAAGATTTTTCGCGTTACCAGTCTTGCAGTTGACATCGGGGGCAACAACAAGACCACTATCAAACGTATGCAAGCTTCCAGGATTTTTGTTTAATTCTTGAATAATTGGGACAAATTTAACTTTATACCCAAACATACCATGGTCTGGATCAGCAAGTAAAGGGTAGACGTAATTAGCAGGATATGAAACATAACGCTTATAACCAAAAAACCCAAAAGTTTCAAATTCGATTAAATTTTCTTGTTTAATTCTGATCAGATGAACATGTGATTGAGTAAATTTATATGCTTGATATGCAGCAAAAAATGTTGAGAGGGTCGCACAACCAAAAACTGTCATCAGTTCGGGGTTAAAATTTGAGACATACGCAGCGATCCCAGCGAAGATTGGCATCCCAATAGAAGTACCGGCAGCCATTGGTGGTACAGCTTGTAACCACCCACGTGCTTTGTGTTCAAAAATAATAACACCTTCTTCAGGGATAGTCTCACCGGCAAGAGCGGAGTTATAATGTTTGGTAACTTTGGGTTTGGGAGTTGTTCGTTTTGGGAAAACAATTGGAGCTGCGGAACGTTTTGGGGTTGGGGTGCGGGTAATAACTTCCAAACCAGCTTCTTCATCTTCTTGCTGTTGTAATTTGTCATTTTGGGTTGATTGGAGTGAGTTTGGAGCAGATGTTGGTGAATCGGGCTGTGGGGGGGTGGTTGTGGAGAAAGGGCGAGAGGGGAGGGAATGGAGGGGTGAGGGTTTCGGAGATATCTTTTTGGATTGAATTGTTGAGTGTTTGTTGGGAGTTTTTGATTTCTTTATTGGCTGTTTTTTTACATTTGTTGGGCCATGTTTTAATGGAATTGCCTTATGCATTGTGAGAGTAGCTATAATAGTATCCCAGTGAGATGTGTGGAGGGTATTTGGGCTGATTATAGGAGTAAGGTGGGAAGTTGGGCGAAAATTGGTTGGTTAAAAAGTAAGAAGAAAAAATGAATGAATTTGTGGGGGAAAAAAATTGTTAAGAAAGTGGAAATTTGGTCTGTATGATGTTGGATTCTCTCAAAATGGAATCGTTGAGTGGAAATATCAATCGGGTTAGATGATGACAGGATATTTTAAACATGTGAAGCCAATAAGGACCACTTTTACAATTGAACCCGATTCGAAAAATATCTCAAAAAAACATCCAAAATTGAATATAATTCATAAAAGTCCAAAAATTTCTTTAGACCGAGTTTACGGTAAATACTCACTCATTGAGAATTGTTATTTTGCCCTTCAGATGTCCCAAATATCTCATGCCTGATGACTCGGCTGTCATGTTAGTATCACTTCACAATTGACCAAATAATTTTTTTTCCCACTTTCTTTTTTCCCTCATTTTCTCATTTTTAAATTTTAAATCCCAATTCTTCACTCATTTTTTAAACTCCAATTTGCCTCATTCTTGCAGGAAGAAATTTATAATAACGGTTTAATAGCTGGAGTTATACAAAGTTACGCATCAGAAAGGTTTTTACCCACATTATTTGTTATTATCATCACCAAAGCAAGCATTTTCAAAAATCGTAAAAAAACCGAGAGAAAAACAAAACAAAAAAACAAAACAAACCCCAAAATAAACACACCCCCATTCCAATCAGCCACCATAATCTGTTACGACCCCCACTAAAACTACCAGTATTGTTGTTTATCACCAGCTTTAACGTATGCCCTCATTTTCCCGTCCTCTTTTCCTCCTCCTTTCTGCCATCTTACTCCTTTTTACCATACAAACACTTGCATCGACAGCTTATCTACGTGTTTTATATGCCGCTTCACAATATTCAGTCAAAAACCCCTCCATTTCCCTTCATATCAACTCTCACATCTCACTGACTGAAATCCATTTTGGTCTCCCCACGCAATACACCACGGTCCCAGCTGAGACCGAAACTACAGTTGCTATTGTTAACCATACTAACCCTTTGCGGGCTATTTTGAGACCAGATGAGTATTACACTTTGGTTTTTTTTGAGGTTGATACCAAAGATGAATATGAGATTTCACCATGGTTTGATTTTAGTACCCCAGTAACAAATGGTTTGGTTCTATCGATTATAAATCAATCAACATTTGCAACACATCCACAATCTTCGCAACAAAATGAGTTAGGGCTATCGATTGATTTTAATATTATTCGTTTTGTTAATTTAATACCAACAAATTCACTTCCGACGCTTCCAGCCCCACAAGACCCTGATAATACTGATCCCCCCACACAATCGTCCCGGCTTGCTTTACTTTATAAAGCCCATGATTGCGTTGGGTGTAATTTTTGCGTCTTTGCACCAAATTTTTCAAAAGGAAAACTACCCAATCCACTTCCAGCGGGTTTAAATTATTGGTTTAGTTCGGATACTATTGCTCCACATAATCATGAAACACAGATATTAATTGTGAGACATCAAAGCAAAAGGGCTTTTGATTTTAGGATTGCGATGATAAATGATGTTGATCAAACTTATCAACCAAAAGATGGTGAACATTTATTATTTTCATGTGATTATCCAAATATTTCTGATCGCTATGTTGCATTACATGATAATTATGGCCCAATTTTAAGAATGAATCGAGTCAATTTTGAACACAAAGTTGAAACTTTGTTCTTTTTACCACCTCCGCCAAGCCCACCTGTAGGCTATATGGTTATGGATAGTATTGACCAATATGTTGATGATGAATCATTATTATCAACTTTTGACCAAGTTAGAGGCGGATTCTTCTCACAATTGGTTCAAGAGGCTGGGGTTATTGTTTCTTTTTTGAAAAAAATGCTTCTTTCAGTACTTTTTTTGGATGCAAAAAGCGACAATAACGAAAGCCTTACCACCAACCCATTTTCTTACCCCATCGAAAAGCCGGTGAATGTTGCTCATAGTATGTTTTATTCTGATGAAGAGCTTCAATCACAGTTCGAATTTGACTTGAATAGGTTTTATCTTGATGAATTTAGCGATGAGATCAATACATCAACAATTGATTCAAACAATAATTCAAAAATCATTTCATTTTCCCCAACAAATCCAATAAAACTACCTCGTACATTAATTATCCACAATACTGAAATAAAAGGTACATTTATCTGGCTTCCATTTATCTGTACAATCATTGCTGTTCTCTTCGTTCACGTTATAAGTACTTTATTAATACGTATATACCAACGTTATAGTATCGATTTAGACCTAAACTTACAACTAGAAGAGATAATGGCTTTGCAACAATCTGAAAATGCAAATATTAATGGTACGCCACCCGGTGGTAATCACCCTCATCGTTATTCTAATGGGTTTGCTTCTCAAAATAGTTCAGCTCAAACGAAACCTGCTAAACCAACCCCACCTCGTTTGGAATCGTTGGATTGCTTTAGGGGGGTAATTATTTGTGCTATGGTATTTTGTAATACCGGTGGGGGTGGATTTGAATTAATGGAACATGCTCCATGGAATGGCTTCTTACTTGCTGATATTATTTTTCCTGGTTTTGTATGGATTATGGGTGTATCATCAACATTATCTTCACGTTCATTTTCATCAAGAAATGTATCCAAGACTAAACAATTACAGGATATATTAATTCGATCTGTTAAGTTATTTTTAATTGGCCTTTTTTTGGCAAACATTGGAAAATACAAAACTTTTCGTATTTTCGGCATTTTACAACGTTTTGCAATTGCATATTTTGCAATTTCGATTTTAAATTTACTTCCAACTCGCCCTGTCCCACTAATGACTCGTCTTACCCCAAACACATCTACACAAACAAACCATCATGTTATTTTACCGCAGTCCCACTCTTTTAATTCCGGCCGAATCTCTCAAAATAAGTCCTCATTGGAACGTGACAAGCTCCTATTTAACAAGGGTCAATATAATCAATACTCTGGTACTTCAGCCCCAACTCATGTTTCTAATGATGCCATATCTCATCAACTGCATCATCAAGTCGGTGAACAAGAAATTAATAATTATTACAAAAAACATTCCGCATTTGTTCGATTACTTAAAGATTCTTTCCGATTAATTTATCAAGAAATTGCTATTCATTTATATCAATGGATTGTAATCATTTTAATCGCTGCAGTTTGGTCCGCTATTTTTTTTGCAGTCCCCGCTCCTGGTTGCGAACGAGGATATAGCGGTCCTGGCGGTCCCTTTGTTCATAATGGTGCGTTTGCTGATAATTACTTAACCTTCCCATCGAAGCATAATTCAACGGTACCAACGAGAGAACCAGTTTTGTTTATGTGTACTGGTGGTATCAGTGGCTATATTGATCATCTATTCCTTGGTAATCATATGTTCCAAGCTCCAACTTCACAATCAGTGTTTAAAAGCGCTTCATATGACCCAGAGGGCATTTTTGGTGCATTAATGACAATTATTTGCGCTTTTTTTGGTGTTGTTATTGGGCGCGTTTTACAACTCACTAAGGCCTCCATTCAACAGATTAGCGTTGATACGCAAGGTATATTATTACATAGTGCTGTTACCAGCCAAGTTATTAACGAGCATAAAGCTCAGAAACTCATCCATCTTCGTAGAATTGTCACTTGGGCTCTTTGGTCTGTGATTTTTTTGATATTAACGATATTCTTGACCCGGG
>Ga0256901_1001516_pt1 | contig 11613 bp, 14 predicted proteins | sample MC6MC0689MT_FD_190200 | JGI IMG/M metagenome (GOLD analysis project Ga0256901, IMG submission 190200) | Metatranscriptome of enriched soil aggregate microbial communities from Iowa State University, Ames, United States - MC6-MC0689-MT... | ecosystem: Environmental > Terrestrial > Soil >... | reverse complement strand
CTATCTTTGTTTTATCAAAGTGAAAAGCCTTTTCAAAAATGTAAGTATCATGAACAGCAATATAATCGCCTATCTCATCTACCTCAGCATTACCCTTTTCATCATTGTGCGTGTAGGCAAAATGTTTCATAGCAATGGCAGGGTTTTCATTCTGGCCTTGTATGAAGGCGATGCCGAACCAACCGACAACATAAATAATATTTTGCTGGTAGCTTATTATTTGTTCAACATAGGCTATGCTTTTTTAAAACTTAAGGACTGGGAAAAAGTACTATCTATACAACAGCTTATATCCTCGGTGGCAGGGCATTTGGGCACGCTCATTCTTATATTGGCACTTACCCATTACTTCAATATGTTAATCATTTATTTCCTTTCTAAAAAACACAATACGTTCACTCACAAAATCTAAATGTTATGAAAGTCAATCACATGGTGCTCGCTTATTTAGTTTATTTACCTATTGCGCTTACGCTTACTTGGTACGTTGCCCGCAGTTTGTTCAAAAATAGTTTGGTATTTATGAAGGACATTTTCAATGGTAGGGAGGAGATAGCCGTGGCGACCAATACCCTATTCCGTATCGGTTTTTACCTGATGAATATTGGTTTTGCACTGTATATTTTAAAAATTCATGAACAACTCGTGAACACACAAGGAACCATTGAGGTCTTGAGTTTTAAGGTCGGTGGATTCAGTATTTATTTAGGCATCATGCTGTTCCTAAATCTTTATCTGTTCTTTAGGGGCAAAAGAGTGGCGAGTCAAAAAAGAAAACTACATGAACTAAACCTTAGGCATTTAGGCGGGCAATAAAAGCCTGTTCTCAAATTAAAAAAGCGAGCAGAATTGGATATTCTACTCGCTTTTCCATTATACTATTGGATGGTTATTTTTTCTATAAGCTGTTGGGGTTAGGCCTTCTTCTCTTTTAAATAATTTTATAAAATAATTTAAATTATTGAACCCACATTGGTAACAGATATCTGTAATACTTAAAGCCGCATCGGCCATCATTGCTTTAGCACGGTCTAATCTTTGTTGCAAAATATATTCCAAAGGTGGTAAGCCAAACTGGTTTTTAAATGACTGAAAGAAAACGGATTTGCTCATGCATGCGGCTTTAGCCAAACTATCGATACTTATCTTTTCGGATAAATGCTTTTTAATATAATTGACAGCGGGTAAAAATCTGTTGTCGGGCATGGTAGGGCTTTTCAAGCAGGCCAGGTTCTGAGTTTGAATAATGCGTAACAGCAAGAATTTTAATGACAAGTCGGACAGCGCATCTTTTGCCATATTGTCTTCCATACTAATACTGATAAGCTTGCTGATACTGCTGGCCAGCTCTCTATTGTTACTAAAATGATATTGTTGAAAATTCAGTTTCCATTCAAATGGCGCTTCCAAGTTGGGATAGGTTTCATTTAAGAAATTCAAATTTTTCTGCACCATATCCCAGTTGAGCGATAAGGTAGCGCATTGCACAGGATGCTGTTCATCGGCTTCCGGAAAATCTACTTTCATGGATATGCCTTGAGGAATAATAATACTTTCGCCTGGAAGAAAATCAAAATCGGCGGCGCCAAAAGGCGACATCACTTTCTTACCGCGCATCATGCTGGATACTACCAAACCGTCATGCGATAGAACTACATTTTCACAACGATGATATGTTTCAAAAATATTAAGCTCACAATCTTTTAGTTGAAAAACACGTCTATGTTCCTCTGCGCTATTTACAGATGTGCTATGACTTAAATTTATGGGTACCAATTGACAATTGTTCTGCATGGATATTAGTTTTCCGATGACCTGACCACTATTGAGCAAGTCATCATTCTTTCTTCAGATAAAATTAACTATAAAAACATGGCCAGCATCAGCATTTTCTAAAACAATATTATCGTTCTAACATTAAAGAGTATCCTTCCATCTTTACATACAAGAGTAGGTTAATATTGTTTATTCATTTCTTAATTCAAAACAACAACAACATGAACATTACATTAGCGCAAGCAGAAACAGTAATTGCCGCGGCAAAAGCCAAAGCGGTAGAAACAAAAACATTGATGAACATTGCCGTTGTAGATGCGGGTGCCAACTTGGTAGCCTTTGCGCACATGGACAATGCTTGGTTAGGTTCTATCGACATATCGATGAAGAAAGCGCGTACGGCTCGCTACTTTAATATGCCAAGTGGTGAAATAGGAAAATTATCACAACCAGGTGGCCCGCTTTACAATATCGAACATTCAAATGGTGGTTTAATTAGTTTCCCAGGTGGTGTTTTAATCAAAGATGCATCTGGTGAAATTATAGGTGCAGTAGGCGTTTCGGGCGATAGCGTTGAAAACGACCATACTGTTGCTCAAGCTGGTGCCGATGCAGTAAAATAAGTTTACACCTTTAAAATTATTATTTATGTGTCAAAATAGAGGAGTAGCCTATGTGAGCCCAGGTGTAGTGGAGGTAAAGGAAATTGAGTATCCTAAACTGGCCATTGGCGACCGAAAATGCGAGCATGGCGTTATCTTAAAAATTGTATCTACCAATATATGTGGTAGCGACCAGCACATGGTGCGTGGTAGAACCACCGCGCCAGCTGGCTTAGTACTAGGTCATGAAATAACAGGTTTGGTTATTGAAGCTGGTAGAGATGTAGAATTTATCAAAATTGGCGATTTGGTTTCTGTTCCATTCAATATTGCTTGTGGCCGTTGCCGCAACTGTAAAGTAGGCCAGACGGGCATTTGCCTAAATGTGAATCCTGCAAGACCAGGCGCAGCTTATGGCTACGTGGACATGGGCGGCTGGGTAGGTGGTCAAGCTGAATATGTGATGGTGCCTTATGCAGATTTTAATTTGCTTAAGTTTCCAAACAGTGACCAAGCTATGGCTAAGATAAAGGATTTAACATTGCTATCCGACATCTTCCCTACAGGATTTCATGGTGCTGTAACAGCAGGTGTCGGTCCAGGAAGTATTGTATACATTGCAGGAGCTGGCCCTGTAGGCCTTGCCTGTGCAGCATCTTGTCACCTTTTAGGCGCCGCAGTAGTTATTGTAGGCGACATGATAGACGAAAGATTGGCACAGGCCAAAAGCTTCGGTTGTGAAATAATTGACCTTAAGAAAGATGCTACCCTTGCCGAGCAGATTGAAGCTATTGTTGGCGTACCAGAAGTAGATTGCGCCGTAGATTGTGTAGGCTTTGAAGCTAAAGGACATGGAAGTGACAGCGGTGAAGAACAACCTGCTACCGTGCTCAACTCGATTATGGATGTGACCAGAGCGGGTGGACAACTAGGTATTCCTGGCTTGTATGTTACCGGCGATCCAGGTGCTGTAGATGAAGCTGCGAAGAAAGGAAGCCTGAGCATACGTATTGGTTTGGGCTGGGCAAAATCGCATTCTATACATACAGGTCAATGTCCTGTGATGAAATACCACAGACAACTTATGAATGCTATTTTGTACGATAAGATTAAAATTGCCGATGCGGTGAATGTGGAAGTTATTTCACTTGACCAATCCATCAAAGGTTATCAAGATTTTGACAAAGGAGCAGCTAAGAAATTTGTAATTGACCCACATGGTATGATTGCTTATTAATAGTAAAACATTAAAACTAAAAAAGGCGTTCCAAAATATGGAACGCCTTTTGGTATACTATTATTTTTAAATTACGCAAGTGTAATTTCCTTATCCAAATAAACATCTTGAATAGTGTTCAACAACTGAATACCTTCGTTCATTGGTTTTTGGAATGCTTTACGACCGCTAATCAAGCCCATACCACCGGCACGTTTGTTGATAACCGCTGTAGTAACCGCTTCAGCCATATCTGAAGCACCTTTAGACTCACCACCAGAGTTGATAAGACCTGAACGACCCATGTAGCAATTGGCAACTTGGTAACGAGCAAGGTCGATAGGATGGTCGGTAGTTAATTTACCATAAACATCTTTATGTGTTTTACCAAAGTTTACAGCAGTATAGCCTCCGTTATTTGTAGGTAATTTTTGTTTGATAATATCAGCCTGAATGGTAACACCAAGGTGATTAGCCTGAGCTGTTAAATCTGCAGCAGTATGATAATCTACACCATCTTTTTTGAACGCATTGTTACGGATGTAGCACCATAATACTGTAGCCATACCCAACTCGTGTGCATATTCAAAAGCCTTAGCTGTTTCAATAATTTGGTGGTGACTTTCTTCAGAACCGAAGTAGATAGTAGCACCCACAGCAGTAGCACCCATATTCCAAGCATCGCGGATAGAGCCAAACATAATTTGGTCGAAGCGATTAGGATAAGAGATAAACTCGTTATGGTTAATTTTAACGATGAAAGGAATTTTGTGAGCGTATTTACGCGCCACAGAACCCAATACGCCATAAGTAGAAGCAACAGCATTACAACCGCCTTCCATAGCCAATTTCACGATATTTTCAGGATCGAAATAAATAGGATTTGGAGCGAAAGACGCACCAGCACTATGCTCAATACCTTGGTCTACCGGAAGGATAGACACATAACCAGTATTAGCCAAACGACCATTACCCAACAAAGTTTGTATGCTACGAAGCGTTTGGATATTGCGGTTAGAACCAGCCCATACTTCATCTACGTGGTTAGGAGAAGGTGCGTGCAAAGAAGACGCTTCGATGGTTTTACATTGGTGCGTAAGTAAAGACTCAGCGTCATTACCCAAAAGCTCTACAATTTTGTTGTTAGCCATAACGATAAAAGAATTTCTTTATTTAGAGGATTTGTAAAATAATGTGCAAAGGTAAAGGAAAGGAAATAATTTTTTTTCCAAAATTTGAAATAAATGCGGGAAAGAATGTTTTTATTTTCAAAATTTCCCATTACCTTTGCCGTCCTTTCAAAAAGGGAATCACCGACGTGATTGCTCCTATAGCTCAGTTGGTTAGAGCATCTGACTCATAATCAGAGGGTCCTTGGTTCAAGTCCGAGTGGGAGCACAAAAGCATAAATACACTTACAGCAATGTAGGTGTATTTTTTTGTTTAAAGGCTTTGTGGTGGCGGATTTCAGCTTTCAAGATAGAGATTATACTTTCATGATACTTCCCTATTTCTAACCACTTTTTTATAAATTTTAGTGCACAATTCAGTGCACATGTTTAAAAATTTCAGTGCATTTTTCTAACCCCTAGTTGCTCATAATCAAATATTTATGAAAAACTTAAAAACAGTTAGAATTTCATTTTTGCTTCTTATGTCAAGAGCAAAAGAAGAAGACGAAAACCTTGTCTTGTATTGTAAACTATCATTGAACAAAATTGAAAAACGCTTTTCAACTGGTATTCAAATCCCTATTCATTTATGGGACAGTAAACAGCAGAGAGTAACGGGAAAATCGGAATTAGCGCAACGACTAAACAGAAAAATTAATGACTTTAAACGCACCATTGAATTAGCGGAAAGCTCTTTTGAACGAGCCAATGAAGATTACACAGTAGACGACATTTACAACAAAGTATCAGGTAAAGACACCGCTCCATTTCGCAATCTCTTACAGGTTTACGACTACAACTTCAAACAGATGAAGAAGCTTGAAGGCATAGATTACAAAGCCTCTACGGTAGCTAAAAATGCCTTAATGAAGAATGTCGTTAAACGATACATTAACGAGGAAATGGGGTTACCGGATATCGCTTTAACCAAGGTTGATTTGAAGTTTCTTACAGAGCTAGAATTTTATTTGAAGTCTGATCGGAAATTAGCTGTTGCGACAATCAATAAAATTATTCAGAAGCTTAAAGCCATGATGAAGCTTGCTTTCGACTTTGGAGTGATACAAAAATCTGCGTTTCCCAATCACAAATTTAAGCATGAACGACCAAAGGTAATTTACCTTACCATGGACGAATTAGCAAAGATTGAAAATTCAAAATTTGCCCAAGAAAGGTTGGCCTTGATAAAAGACCTATTTCTGTTTTCAGTGTACACAGGGCTGCATTACATAGATGCTATGAGCCTTACAGAAGACAATCTAGTAACAGGTGTAGACGGTAAGCAATGGATTAATTACACACGTCAAAAAACAGGTGTGGATATTGATATTCCTTTACTGGATAAGACCAAAGAATTACTTGCATCCTTCAAACAAAATTTTGATACCAAAGAGTATCTTTTACCACGCTTTAGCAACCAAAAAATAAACAGCTATTTAAAGGAGATTGCAGACATTTTAGGGATAGATAAATCACTTTCCCATAAGGTAGCAAGGAAAACGTTTGGCTCTGTGCTACTCTACTACAACATGCCTATGAAGGTCGTTAGTAAGTTAATGGGGCATAGTTCTATTATCATTACTGAACGACATTATGCGCAGGTGGAACTTAAGAAATTGGGTAACGAAATGGAATTAATAAACGAGTTGTTGAAAGACAAATAATTATGGATATTTACTTGCCAATAGATTCAGTTTTATTGGCAAGTAATTATTTTAATAGCCCATGAAAACAATTCTTCTAGTAATACTCATTTGCAGTTCGTTTTTATTGTCTGCTAACAATCCTTTAAAACCACTTATCAAAATTGATACCATAAGCTATATCCAATGTTATACTATTAACCCATACAGCAACGGTGTCTATGCCCCCTCTTACTTTTTTCAAGATTAAAAGCAACCACGACTAAAGTGTTGCATTTCGTTTCTGGAATAGCGATTTCATTGAAAATTACAACAAAACGCAAGATTCACTTGCTATTGACTCCAAGAGCTCAATAGGCACAAATGGAGAAAGATAATACTCTATAACGGAAAGAGTTCAACATTTCCAAAAATATTAAATTGGGTTAGATTTCTTATTTTTGTTGCATTGCTAAAATCTAAAGAAAAGGGCGGTAGCCTACGTCTACAGGTTTTAGTAACATTAACCCTTCTATAAACCTTTAAATTACTACACTAAGTACAATGAAGAAATTAATACTAATTGCAATATCAGTTTCACTTTTTGCTTGTAACAAAAGCAAGCCAGAGGACCCGTTAACTCCACCAATTGAGGACACCACAGGCACTCATAAAAACAAAATACTTTTCCCTTTAACAGTTTCGAATGAATGGTATTACGATGTACCTATTCTTTGGGAAGAAAGGGATACGTTTAGAATTTCTTCAGACATCACCATGTCAGATATTCAGATTGTGCAAAACACCTATGGGGTTCCAGTAAAAAATACTGAGCTCGCTTTAGAACACAATTGGGTAAAATTTTTAAACTTACGCAAAGATATTAATGAACTAGGATACACAAATATTGATAGCAATACTATAAACGTTTTGACTTATGATGAAAGTCTTACTTTGGTTTCCTCCCCATTCTTTAAAATTGTAAATACAGATACTATGATTTATCATGGTATTTACAATGGGATAAGTACTTACCGATATGCGTATGCTCAACCTGAAATGGTTAACGGATATGAGGCTTATAAAATCCACGAATATTGTTTTGCTATAAACATGAGTAATCCTGATGACACAACTTTTAGCACAATTTATTACATTGCCAGAGATATAGGTATAGTTCGAATGGAAAAAAGGTCTGGAATAATAACATACGACTTAACAGGATATAGTTTTAAATAAAGAAACGATTGCCACAAAGACAAAACTTTTCATTACAGATGAACACTTTCTCATGTTGATGGAGTATTTCATTGGTTCATCAATTAAGAACATTACAACCTAGACCAAGTTCTGTCAAAAGAAAACAATTATTATGAAGGTGTTGCCTTTCCTTTCCGGAACAGTGACTATATTGAAAATTACACTAGTACGCAAGATTCATTTTCTGTCAATTATCAAGGTACAATAGATTCCAATGGAGAAAGAAAATTATACACTTTGGTAAAAGAGATGGGAATCGGCGGCAATTATGAGAATCTTAAAAACCAAAACTTTCCAGACCTTTTAGAATGTATAAAACAAAATGCACCACAAGATGAAACATTCCAATTTATCGAGATAAAGTTTATAGCTCAATACTATCTTATTAGATGTGACAAACCTAGAAATTGTTATGGACCAATTCATTTATCTGACAAGCTGATTGATAATAATAGAACACCAATATTTACCAAAATTGAATTGATTTTAGAATAAGCATCATCTTGCACTTCAACATAACAGCGCTACGAAAAATAAAAATGAGGATGGAATTAACCACCCTCAATTAATTTGCTATTTGCAATATCCAATACCAATCGTGTTTTTCCTTTTACCTGATAAAACAGCCTGAACGTGACCATAACTTAATTTTAGATGGTCTGCAGCATCACGAATTGAAAGAAAGCAACAATCACAACCTTTTAAAAACACAGCTCTAATATTTTTGGAGCCAGCCCAATTATTTCCTCTACCATTTTGTTTAGCATGTCTTACATTTTCTTGTGCAGTAACCCATTCAAGATTTTCAACTCCATTACAATCGCGACAAAAATCCAAATGATTAACTTGTGGTTTGTTAAACGGATTAGGTATAAATGCTTCAGCAACTAGACGATGTATTTTGAAAGTACGTCTAGTATTATTTTTGCTTAGCTCAACCATCAAGTAACCGTTATGACTTCTTTTAGGCTTCATTATCTTGCTAAGTCTATAGTCAACCCTTCCTGTACAATAATTAATAATTCTATTTTTACTCCTTACTTGTCCTCGAGTGGAAACTTGATAATAACCTTCGTAACCTTTAATATCTTTCCAAATAATGTTAGGAAATTCCATGTTTTTAATGTTTAATCGTTTGAGCCATGGTAATACACCACAGCTCCAATATTTCAAAGAACTTACCTGAATACAGGCATTTTAATTAATTTTAATCTTGATAATGGTTTATACAATAATTACCAAGCTACCCATAATAGTACAGCTATGAAGTACATTAGAATTTACTTACTATTATTTGTAGTATTTAACACAATTACCTCCGTTGCCCAACAACGTTACAATTGTAGACTACTTGAAAAAGTATCCGAATCAATAAGTAGGGAAAAGGAAAAAATTGAACAAATAGCATTATTCCCAGACCTTTTAAAAATCATCAATATTGAAACAGGAGATGAATTCTTTAAGTCAACTATAGGCAGACCTCAGCAGGAAATTGATAGCTTAGTAATCACTTTGGATTCATTAAACACCTCGCTTGATAGCGCAGTAATTTTTGGCGAATTAATTACTATTGTCGACACGCTTAATTTCTTCGACTCATCCTGTAATATACAAAAATCTAAAACTAGTATTAGAATAGTAAATTCAAAACAAGAGCTATCAGAAACTGACAAGCAAGTGATATGGTACTTGTATTCTGTGGGTACTCATAACAATAATCTTGTGCTCACATTCTCTTTTAAAGACATTAAGGAATATACCAATTTTGAATTTGCTTTGAAGATAAACGAAATTACACTTCAAGATGTTGGCACCTATACACCATTACAACTAAGGCGATGTAGATGATTTTTTCTGCCGCTTTATTTCACTACAACCCATCAAAAAATCTTTAAAAAATGAAATCAGTGATAGCTTATAAGATTAAGAGCTTTGCAATTATCTTCTGTACAGTTTCCCTATTTGGATGTCTTGAAGTCGACAAGAACTTCCATCATAAAAACGAAATTAATACAGTAGCAAATTTTATAAAGTCTTGCGGAACTAAAAATACCAAAGAATTAAAAATGTTTGTGAGGGATAAGCAATCTTCATTCGATGAAGAAGGTTTTACGCAGTCCGTACAACAAATCGTCACTTTAAAGAATAAATATTTTTTAAGCAATCCAAGCGATTGGATTATTGAATATGATACAAATTCATCAATAGTACAATACAAGAAAATCATTGTATTGTTTCATAAATCCAAAACTGATAAGGCTGTTGTTGCTAAATCTGAATTTAATTTTGACAACACAAAAATTTACTTACCCGATACAGTAATATCTGATTTTACTACTGAAGTCTTATCTATTACAAACTAAGCAAGTATTACTAAAAAAAATGTAAAGAGGTTATTGATTTATCAATAATTTCCATTTAGCTGAATCTGTAAAATAGATAGCTTACAATCTATTACATTAAAACTAATCGAATTTAGTAAACATAAAAATCCCCTTTAATCGACGTGCTGCCAAGGCTAGAATAAACAATATCCATCGTTTAATCATTAAATTTCAATTTTCGTCTTGCCCCGTTTTTAGCCTTACCTATCAAAAAATTCCTTCATTGATGAGTCCAGATAACTTTCGTTGCGATTCTTCTGTTAATTCAGAAACCAAGAGACATATCTTCTTGAAAGAACATCCTTACAGCTTCTTTCCAAAAGCGTATCATAGTTTGTAGTAAATACATCTGTCCAGGGAAGCTCCATTAACATTTTATGCAATTCTGAAGGCTCGTACTCATTATCTGCTATGTTCTTTACAATAAAATGTTCTAATGCAGAACGTCCAAAAGTCGCTTCATATTCCTCCGCAAGCTTTAATAAACTCGCATACTTTACATCATTGTCAGGCTTTTTATTATGTAGCTTTTCATAAAAAGCATCACCAAGTTGCCACCAATTTGGTGGTTGTTTCGCCGAATTAATTATATTGCCGGCATTCTTGCTAAATCCCGCTCCTACCATTATAGATGCGTGTCCTGTCCAGAGGCGCTCTGCTATCTCCGTTAAATATGATTTAATATAAAAAGGTAAATTATCTACCATAATAAAATTCTTAAAAACTCAATTTAATATCATTAAAACAATATTTAAATACATACCTCAAATTAATCACTATAAAAGTTATATCTTTAGAACTACACCACACTTAGAATTAAGCATACAATCTGACATTATTGCACTTGCTAATATTGCCTCCCATGAATACTAAGATCTTTAATATTATAAAATTTAAATAGTCCTTTCCCTTGCTTCTCAAGTATCAGAAGAACCATTTCTAGCTCATATAAATCATCAATATCTAATTCAAACCATTCCCCCCCTTCCTCTGCAAACTTTGAATATTTTGTGTAATAAATTTTCGAGACTTCTATAATGAACCGTTACAACAAAGTACACTAATTTAATATTGTGAGGACTTGAAATTCTGATTTCTTGTAACCGTTTATTGAGATTGGTGGTACATCCAATTTTAAAATGTTTTGTATTTTGTTCGGTTACGACATATACGCCAGAATGATTATTATACTCCCTTTGAAAAATGCGCTCTGTAAAATTTCCTTCTTTATATACCTTTCCATTAACATTAATGATTCGAGGATTTGATTTACTCAATATTTTTGCTCCTAAAGTTTCGAGCAAATCCATGGGGGGCCAATTTGCTTTATTGGAACTGAGTTTGAATTTTGTGCAAATCTTCTTAGGAATTTCACTTACTAGTTTTGCATTGGCATAGTTCTCATTATATCCTTCGGCTGATTCATGAAAAATTTCTGCTTCGCATTTTGTTGGTGCTATTACAAACCAATTTTCGTCTCCATCAGGCGTTGTAACCCAGTATAAATTCATTTTTTAAATTATTGATTAATCAAATTATGTTGTCAGAAAATCCTACAGGTACAGTATAAAGAAAGAGAAT
>Ga0256901_1001514_pt1 | contig 11614 bp, 9 predicted proteins | sample MC6MC0689MT_FD_190200 | JGI IMG/M metagenome (GOLD analysis project Ga0256901, IMG submission 190200) | Metatranscriptome of enriched soil aggregate microbial communities from Iowa State University, Ames, United States - MC6-MC0689-MT... | ecosystem: Environmental > Terrestrial > Soil >... | reverse complement strand
GTTGACAGCACTTGGGCAGCATATGCAATGCAGGTAAATTGATTTTCAGAGAGAGATAGCCAAACTTCTAATAGTAACAGGTCTCTACCTGTATGTATTAAAACTGTCCGATCCATCGTTGCGGATATGCGGCTGGCGTGCCTGGCTTGACGTTTGGCGGTGGGGTTGTTGTAACAATCGTAAGGTAAGTATCTGAAATCGTGCAGAGTCACGGGAAGCGCTCTGTGCGGGTAACGGGTTGCGTTAATATGGCAATTTTCATACTCATGTTACTTCGGACCATCCGCTGTCCACAGTGGGTGGCTCGCATATCCGCTAACCGAGTATTGTTGGCTTCAGAGCTTTCCAACCTTGACGCCTGTTGATGATGAGTTTGATGATCGGAGTAAGTTATGGCGATCTCTAATAAGCTTCGAAAGCTCATTAAGAACCCCGGCATTTTTTTGCGCGATGCTTTGATAAATCACTATCCAATCGAGCTGTCAGACCGGGTGAATACGAACTTTTCGTCGCGCGTCCTCAAAAGCACAGCGACGCAGGGAGCACCGATAACTGTAGACTGGGATGACCTGTCTCATCGTCCTGTTATAGCAGATAGCTTAGATGTAAAATTCCCTATTGATATCGTTTTCACGTGGGTCAATGGCGACGATCCGGAATTTTTGAATAGCGTTGCCAGATTTAGTCCAGCTTTAGTTGACAAAGCAGAGGTAACCGACACCGCAAGATTCAAATCGCGTGATGAATTGCGTTACGCGTTGCGTTCAATCCACCAGTATGCGCCTTGGGCACGCAATATATATATTGTCACGAATGGTCAGGTGCCGCGTTGGCTCGATACAGAGCATCCGTCAATCAATGTTGTTCCGCACACCACAATACTGGATGCGGACTATCTCCCGACCTTCAATAGTCATGTAATTGAAAGTGCCCTTCACCGAATTCCAGGCCTGGCCGAACATTATCTGTATCTGAATGACGATATGATGCTCACGCGTCCCGTCTCGCCAGAGTATTTTTTCTCCGCCGGTGGCCTGGCTTACGTGTTTGCTTCTCATGTTGAACTCGATGGCAGCACCGGCGTGGAAGAGAATACACCGTCGGAGTGGGCGGCGAAAAATGCGCAAAAGCTAATTCAGTCCACCTTTCATCGTTCGGTCTCCACAATGTTTGCCCACACATTCTATCCACAATTGCGGTCGGTGGCCGAGGAAAATGAACGGAGGTGGTCAAATGAATTTCATATCTGCAGAATGAACCGTTTCAGGGCAAAATCTGATCTACTCTGTACAGGGTTTCTGCACCCCCATGTAGCTCACCTGACAGGAAAAGCGGTAGTCACACGCACTCGTCACTATTACTTTAACGTGAGAAAAAAAATTGCGCTGAAATATTATACCCGATTGCTGCAGGAGAAAGATACCGACATTGTACCATATTCGGTGTGCCCAAATGATCGGTTTAGTGCGGATAGCAATGAGTTTGAGCAATACGATGACCAGCTTGTACACTTTCTCAATGCGTATTTTTCGAAACCGACGCCGTTTGAATTCATGTAAGGTAATGCTAATTTAACGGTGGCGAGATACTTCCGCGATGGTACGTCCCTGCTGACCTTCTGGATCGGTGAAGATATCCTTATGTTAATTCGAAAAGTGATTTAAATGACTCCGGAAAACAAAGCGGTTTTGAAGAAGCATAACATCTATGCATATGCTGGTACAATTCTCGAGAAATCTGCATCGATTGTATGCGAAATGCCAGTCAAAATTGGTGGTGAGATTTCATTCAAGGGAACCATTGGAGCGTATACTTACGTGAGGCGCGGTTGTCGGCTGTCCCCGGCGCTTCATTCAATAGGTCGTTATTGTTCGATCGCTCCTGATGTGAAAATAGGCGATGGAAATCACCCGACGGACTGGCTCTCTACACACCCTTTTCAGTGGGGCGCAACGCCGCTTGTCCCAAAGAGAGATGACTACCCCAAGTTTTCTAAGCCGAATAGTTCGATCACGATTGGCAATGACGTCTGGATTGGCACAAATGTGGTGATCACCCCCAATGTGAATATTGGTGACGGAGCTATAATCGCGGCGGGCGCTGTCGTGGTAAAAGATGTTCCGCCTTTCGCAATTGTCGGCGGTATCCCTGCGAAAGTAATTCGGTATCGGTTCAGCAATGACATCATTGAGAGGATCACGGCAGTCAAATGGTGGAAATATACCCCTGATTCAATGCATGGAGTTAGCTTTGACGAACCATTGAGGGCAATTGACCAGATTATTGACCGGATAGACAAAAAAAGCGTGGCCGAGATACCAACAACCACGCTTCGTATCGGTCATTTAGGTGCGATCATCGGTTGAGGCTGCTATTTCAAACGAAGAACGCAGCGGGAAATAGGAATTCAGAAAATTTGCCGTTAGAGCATTGACCGCTTCCGAACGATCAAACGGAACTCCCACGTCATTTATGCAGATTGTTTTGTATTTTCTCGTCTTCATGACACCGTTAAACTGTTCCCCGATCGTGGGTTTATAGAGTGCAAGGTAACGGTGTGACAGCGTGCCTGGCAAGGCGAGGCCCCGGGCAAAGGCAAAATGATACTGCATGAAAGCAATGGGTCTAAGATCATCCTTCGACCGGAATCTGTTTGCTGCGCAGCGGTCAAATTCTTCTCGATACAGATTCTCAAGCTCATACAGGAAACTGCGGCGAGACGGATACGGGCAATGTTGCATTATAAAGCGCCCGTGTTTTCCCAGATCGCGGCGCATGAGTTTGATCGCATTCCCATCGGCAATAAGGTACTCTTCTCGCGTATCGTCGATGTCATCGTCTACGGCCCGCGCCTCTGATGGAAAATACTTCATAGTGCCGTTAGGATGGAAGAAGTCTGAAGGTGTGCAGAAGTCAGTCAGCATAAAATCGTCGTTGAAATACAGAAAATGCTCCGACAAGCCATCAATATGATGAAGCTGCGTTTCAATGCCACTTGAATTAAACGTCGGTAGCACCGCGGGATTAGCATAGATTTCTTCGTGTGAGACAACGATCAGCCGCTCGGAAAACTCGTTCAGCCACGAAGGGCGCTGCCCACAGGTAACAAGGTAAATATTGCGAATAAACGGTGCGAAAAGCTCGATTGACCTAAGCGCATACTTCAGTTCGTCGCGGTTTCGGAAGCGTTCTTCTGCATGGCCGCGTGCTGCTCCCTCTGAGGTTTCCGGGACATGCCCGGAAAATTGTTGCTTCTGTAGCTTCCACTCCGGATCGTCTCCATCGACCCATGTGAAAACAGCGTCTATCGGGAAGTCAAAGTCGTATAGATGACCATCCCGATCTTCCCCGACGTCGGCTCCGCGCGCCATTAATTCCAGAAAGTATGTGGCCCGCAGCCTGTGAACGTACGGATTTTTCTCGCGTATCGAATAAATGGACTCAGAAGAGTAAGAGTCATGCTTCTCCCAAAACATCACATGTATTATGCTCGAAAAGCATGTTTTACTCCCATGTGCTTCTGAAATTTTTTCAGCGCAAAGTACGTCGAATGACTTATGCGTAAAGGCGTCAAGCTGTCGGTCAAGCTGTGCGATAGGGAAGATTTTTCCATCGATTCTGACAAAAAGGTCCTTCTCATCCGCAAACCAATTGACGAGCATCTTTGAAAACAGCTTGCCATCAGTTTGGTTGAGATGAAGCCCCTTCATCCATGGGTCTTTGGTTCCACCCACCATGAACGGAATGCACATCTTTCTGCAGCATTCCTGTACGCGAATGTGCAGAACCTCCCCGCGCTCACCTATCGCCACGCGGGGGTAGTAAACGGGTATAGCTCTGGCTTTACTGACCTTTTGTGGCGCAACAGCTGCCGGCTTCTTCTCCGCAGTCGGTTTGACCGGTGAGTTTTCACGTAGCGTCTGAATCTGAGCCGCACTAAGAGGGGCCCTCTTCTTACGGTAGTCGTCAAAGAAGCGACGCGGGTCTCTTATCAACTTAGCGGTCTTTCTGGAAATGCTCATGCGCTGTGCCCCGGCCTAGTTCAAGTCCTTTGTCTCATTGTGAAACAAATGTGACAGGCTATTGACATGGGTGAGCCGACAAAATCAAGCCCTCTAATTAAATTAGAGGTTGCGCGATCGCAGCGGTTCTACATCGCAATTATGACCCGCGAACGATGTTTCTTTCGTCCCAGATTATATCCGATATACAAATGCGGTTCGCGCTGCCCAAATAGCTTTGCGAAACACAGCCCTTCAGGTTCAAATGCAGACGCTGGTGAAAAACTTCCTTCCAGATAGGGAGGGATAACCAATTCCAGAGGAGGGTCTCTTGCGACACCAGCCAGATTATATGAAAAGAACAGGCGTTTTGTATTAGGCTTGGTGCCACCCATGACGATGTAAACACTATCACGATTGGCCGAAATGCCTTGGATCGGGCTTTGTGGATAAAAGGGAACATCCCATTCAAAAAGCGGATTTTCAATGCGTATCGATTGATCATTTGACAGGATTTGTTGCAGATTAAACACGCGGATCACATTGCGTAAAGCCGTTGATCTCCCAATGCGACTTGCAACTAATACGTGTTTCTGATCGTAGCTGATGGCTGTGGTGACCGTTGCATTCTTTCTGAATCGTCCATCTAAGACTGTATGTTGTTTAATATGCTGAGGTAATTCTCCGGCAACATATTCAAAACTTACCAACGAGTTCCAGGATTCACCAGATGGTGCCAGCAAAACGGGGTTTGGACCACTTATGATCGTCAGCCCCTGGTGGCCGATCGCGAATGAGGGTTGCATTTGATCGAGATAAGTTACGCTGCCGTCAGGCCCAATCTGATATCGCGTGATGAAGCAAAGGTTGGCAGCATCGGGAGCCGACCACTGCAAATAGAGCTGATATGATCGATCGTCGATCGCAAACGACTGCAGATAAGGAACATCAAAACGAGCAGTCCAGTTCTTCACGGGGGCGACGGAGGCATTCCCTTCAAATGATAGCAAGGAAAGTGCGAACGTCGCGCTAATGCTTTCAATGAATTGGCGTCTGGTAAAGGCAATCCTCATCAACTTCCTCCTCTCCTGCAACGCAAAGATTCCCGGCATAGTAATTACAGACGTCAGGCTCCTGAACAAACGTATGACCTGAAACGCGATCCATGTATCAAAAAATAAGTGAGGCGCCTACTCAGCTCATCGGAAGCACAGGAGAATGCGCAGTAGATGAGAGAGATATCAAATGTCTGATTGATTTTTCTCGTGTTGCTCTAAAGCTTCGTCTACATTCTCATAAAATTCCAATTTTCCCTTGTTCAGGATAAATGCAGACCGGCAGTAATCTCGAATAATAGACTCACTGTGTGAAATTATAAGAATTGTCGATTGCTTTCGGCGTTCTTTCAGAGCGTGCCGGCATTTTCTCTTAAAACGAGTGTCTCCAACAGCGATGACCTCATCAATCAGATAATAATCAAACTGCATAGCCATGCTCAGACCAAAGGCCAAACGTGCACGCATCCCGCTGCTATAGGCCTTCACAGGCAAATCAATGTAACTACCGAGTTCAGCAAAGTCTTCGACATAATCAAAGACCTCCTTACCGCTTCTGCCGTAGATTCTTGAGACAAAACGTACGTTCTCTCGGGCTGTAAGTGAACCGTGAAACCCGCCGGTGAAGCCTAGCGGCCATGAAACAGAAGATGAGCGATCAACCTGGCCGCGATCCGGTGGCTCGCTTCCTGACAACAGGCGAAACAGCGTTGACTTGCCAGCGCCGTTATGACCAAGGATTCCGGTGTCCACACCTGGCTGGAACCGGGCCGTGATATTATCGAGTACCAGCTTGCGTGATTTGCCCAACGGATAGGACTTCGATACGTTGGTGAACTTGATCATCCGTTTACCAGTTTGTTTCGGTTCAATCGTTCCATTGACAATCCGAGTGTCCACATACAAAGGCCTGCAAAAACGACATAAGATGGACTGGATATTGGATCATAATCCAGGTAGGTCCCGGAACGAAGCCATTCAATACAATTCAGTACGGGGTTCCATTGCAGTACGTCCTGCGCCGCCAGTGGCATCGCGGATGGGATGTAAAATATCCCGGATGAGATCAGTAATGGAAACTTAATCAGCCCCCAGAAGCGCTCCCAAAATGGATAAAGTAACACGGCAACTGCATTGAACATTGCAAATCCGGTTGCCAGCAGGACAGTGCCTGCCAGAGCTGCTGCAAATCGATATGGATAATGTATAATGATTTCGTTGGATAACACCGTCAGGAAAAGGAAAAAGATAAACACGATCACCAGCATAGTTAATGTCTCGAGTATTATGCGGGCGTAGACAGTATCAACGGGCTTTACGATTGGATAAGTAAGCAGCGCCTGATTTGAGCTGATGGCATTCATGCCCCGGCTGGCGACAGATATAAAGAGCCGGTAAATTAATATGCCTGTCAGAATAAAGAGATAAAGGTTTTCTCCGAAAGGAACTTTGGTGCTCAAAAAATTCCGGACAACGAGAAGCAGTCCTATATATGCTACCGGTTCCATGAAAGCCCAAAGGTATCCCAGTTTGTTTTTGCCGAAACGGGTCTTGGTTTCGCGGAGAATTATGGCGACGATTACACGTGTCATCACACCAAGTCCTGCCAGAAACATAGGCTTTCTCAATGGATCAGATCGCATGGTCGCGTACAGATTGGATGACCAGGTACCCTAAAAGCCAGACCAGTATTGCGGCACCGAATACGAGAATGGTATTTATTGTCCGGTAGGGAAAAAGCGCCGCGTCAGGAAAAGTTGGCTCGACGATAATTGCGAAGTAACGTTCCTGTTTCCGGGCTTCAATCAGGGCCTGCTCAAGAGCTGTCTGCGCACCAGTATAGGCTTTTTCAGCAAACTCCTGTTCGAGCAAAAGCGCACCATAAGCCGTATAGGTCCGGCTGAGATTGCTTTTCTCTTCGTCAGATCCGATGCCATTCCCGGATCCAACGCGCTTCTTCTGTTCTTCGATTTGCTGTTCGACTGCATTGATTTGTCGATCCAGCACACGAAGTGTTGGGCTGTCTTTGGTGGTGGCCGCAAGCGCATTTCGCCTCGCCTGCGCGTCCGCCAGTGACACCTGCAATTCCCGGATAATCGATTGTTCTGATTGCGCTACCAGTTGCGGATCTAATGCCTGCTCTCTGTTTCGGAAGTCTTCAACAGCGCGACGTGCACTTTTCAGTCGATCTTCCGTTCGGTTGACCTCATCCTGAGCAGTTGAGATCAGCTGCTTTCGCGCATTGTCAGAAAGCTTATTCACAAGCCTTTCCGATACTGCGACGACTGTTTGCGAGATTGCATGTGCGTCTTCAGCCGAGAATGCTTTGACCCTGAACGTCGTTATGCCGGTGGTCGAATTGAATTCAACATGTGCCATATGACGCCAGTAAGATACAAATTCGTCAAATGGCATTTCCGGGTTGACTGAATAATAGAAATCGACATCTGGCTTTGAAAAAAATCGACGGAAATCGACGGCCTGTTCGTTCAGCGCGTCAATAATGACCTGAGACGACTTAATGTAGTCCGAAACTATGTAGGAATCGCCGGATTGCACATTGGCTCCAGGTAACGCAGACAGCCCCAGCGCTGAAAGTGGGGAACTGCTTGTACCTCTCACGGCGAAGAGCGTCTGTGAGCTGTACTGGTCACTGGCTATAAAGCTATAATAGATCGCAACAAAGAGGGTTGGGACAACAACAACGCTAATGAAACCTAGAACTGTAGCCGAAAATTTGAATCTGATGAACCTTCTCTTTGGAAACAGGCCCTTATCGTCTGAAAATTCCTTGATTGATTGCTGATTCACACGGACCCCCGCACCCGGCTTTCTGCTGTAAAAGCCCTAAAAATCAATTAACTCTGCTGCTGCGCCAGTGCCGATTGTGACGATTGGGCATCATATGCAATATCTCTCATAAAATGTCGATCCGCTATCTTCCATAATCGGATAAATTGTGGCAACTGAACCCGCAGACAATGAGCCGGCTTGTGAGCAGGTTTCAATTTTTTGAGTGAACGAAAGATATTTAGCATAAGCTAAAATATCCTGTCGGGGGCATTTGAATGTGGAAGTCAGGCGCGCAGTGTAGCGTTTTCGCGCTACTGCTAGCGGTCGCGGGTTGTGGTTCTGTTCCGACCGACGGACCTCTGAAGCGCGATGTTATCGAAGAAGCAACGCGCGATATCAAAACAAGCTCATTTGTCTATGACGTTATTGATGTTGATCTGCAGACCGCAAGTTATGTAGCGAGCTATAAACCTGTATCGCTTGAAAAAATGTTTGGCTTTGGCGGCCCTGCCGCTACACCGGTCATCGGTATAGGGGATGCACTTCATATTACAATTTTTGAAGCGGGTCCTGATGGGCTTTTCTCGACAAAAGAACAAAAATCGATCACATTGACGGTTGTCGTGCAACCCGATGGAAACGCACCAATTCCTTATGTCGGTTCATTCCGTTTCGCCGGTAAAACCATGGAGGCGGCACGACGCGCGATTAAGTCTTCTCTTGAAGGCAAAGCTGTTGAGCCTGATGTCGTTATCGCTCTGGCCGAAAACGCTTCACGCACAGTTTCCATCAATGGTTCTGTAGGTAAAGCGTCTGTCGTTCCTCTCAGTTTGCAGGGCGAGCAGTTAACGGAAGTAATCGCAAAAGCCGGTGGTCCAACCAAAGCGCCTTACGATTCATACGTTTCGCTGACACGCGGCAAGCAAAGCAGCCGCGTTTTGTTTCAGAGCCTGATCGATAATCCAAAAGAGAACATCTACGCCAAACCGGGCGACCAGATCTTCGTGACCTACGACCCTCAGGCCTTTACGGCTCTGGGGTCAACCGGAAAAGTTGGCCATATTCCGTTCAACGCCGCTAACCTCTCGCTTATAGAGGCTGCTGCGCTTGCCGGGGGCAGCGACGGAAACCTTGCTGATCCGCAAGGCTACTTTGTCTTCCGATACGAGGATGAACGCGTTGCGCGTCTGGTACTGGGGGATGCGCGCTTTAACAGCAGCCTTAAGCGCGGAATGTATCCCAACCGCGACGGACGCTATCCGGTCGTCTACCGTATCGATATGACAAAGCCGCAAAGCTATCTTCTGGGGCAGACATTCCCGATCAACAATAAGGATGTGATCTATCTGTCACGTCATCCGGCCACAGATCTTCTGAAATTCCTTCGACTGGTTTCAACGCCACTCGGTGTTGCACGGAACGTCAGTTCATTCTGATGCTTGTCAGGCGTGTGATTAGGTTTTGCTCGAATGTGTTTGGAGAAGGTCCTTCCTTTCCTCCGCTGGACGGCACTTTCAAACATTTGTCTGTCGCAGGGAGCATTCTGCGTCAGAAGCAATTGTGTCGAATTCTCGAGCATTCGGGCTGGCTACCCGTGCGATCTCACCGGCAAGCGCTTGCTTTCGCGGGATGGGGGCGGAAGCAAAGTGGACTGAATGCAGTAAGACAGGCCGCTGTGCGCGGCCTTCCAGCCCTGGCTATTGAGGACGGATTTCTTCGCTCTCTTGATCTCGGCCAGAAGAATGAACCTCCGCTGAGTATCATCATTGATGACGTGGGGATCTACTATGACGCGACTCAACCGTCGCGGCTGGAAAATATGCTTAACGACCAGCGTGCGGAAGAAAAGGTGGATATTGATCGTGCCAGAAAATGTATGGCACTAATGCGGCGTGAAAAACTTTCTAAATATAATCACGCTGACGATCACGCACTGGGCGACCTTGCTGAAGAGTTTGTGCTGGTTATAGATCAGACAGCCAATGACCCATCGATCCGGTACGGATTGGCATCCGATACAACTTTTTCCAAAATGCTTCAGGCAGCCAAGGAAGAGAACCCCGGTAAACAAATAGTTGTTAAAACCCACCCGAGTGTCGTTTCGGGTATGAACCGCGGGCATTTTGATCGAACTGACCCGTCGGTTGAATACATTGATCAACAGATTAATCCCTGGAGCCTGCTCAAGCGGGCGTCGAGCGTTTATACAGTGACGTCCGGAATGGGGATGGAGGCGCTGATCGCTGGTAAGAAGGTTCGATGCTTCGGCATGCCTTATTATGCCGGCTGGGGACTGACAATTGATCAGATCAGCTGTGAACGGCGCAAACGTTCCATCTCGCTTGAAGCGTTGTTTACGGCGGCCTATCTTGAATACCCCGTCTATTATGATCCCTTTTTTGACAGGCTGGCAAATTTCGAACGTGTGGCTGACATTCTGGCATTCTGGAGAGATCAGAATAGCCGGCACCGTAAGCCGACATTTTGTGTCGGAATGAGCAAATGGAAACAGCCGAGTGTTCGTGCATTTGTGCGATCAACTCATCAGGAGCCACGTTTCGTAAAGTCCGCCGAACATGCCATCAATGAAGCCCGAAAAGTGGGGGGGCGCATTGTCGTCTGGGCATCGAAAGCCCATCCTGGACTCCAGGAAAAATGTCAGCGCGCAGGTATCGAGCTATTGCGAATGGAAGACGGTTTTCTTCGTTCTAAGGGGCTGGGTTCCGATCTGGTGCCGCCATTATCACTCGTCCTGGATCGCCAGGGTATTTATTATGATCCGACCCGTGTATCCGACCTTGAAGTATTAATCAGCAGTGGGAACTTTGACGAAGTTCAACTGGAAGCAGCACGAGAGATGCGCCGTCTCATCGTTGATACTGGTTTGACTAAATACAACGTCGGATTGTCTCACCGAATCCCACAGCAACGCGGTGATCAGCGTGTAATCCTGGTGCCAGGACAGGTTGCGGACGACGCGTCGATCCGGTGGGGTACATGTGAGACAGCAATATCTTCAAATCTCGAGTTGTTGCAGGCGACGCGCGCTGAGAATCCGGATGCCTATATTGTTTACAAGCCTCACCCGGATGTGGTGGCCGGAAATCGCTACGGTCGTATTGGGACGCAGATTACACTGCGCTACGCGGACTACATAGCGAGTGATATGTCTTCTGACAGCATTCTTGGCCAATGCGACGAAGTCTGGACAATGACCTCGCTTATCGGGTTTGAAGCATTGCTGCGCAGCAAGCCTGTGACGTGTTTTGGTATGCCATTTTATGCGGGTTGGGGCCTGACCAGTGATCGCGCCAAAACGCCTCGAAGGGTCCGGAAAGCGTCAATTGACGAGATACTGGCCGCCGCTTATATGCAATATGCGAACTATATTTACCCTGGTGCAGAAAGCTATATGCGCGTGCCGACGGCAATCGCTCCTGCGCTGATCCTGCCCCGTGAACCGCGCCTCCAGGGCGCTCATTAACACGCGCAAATTCAGAAATCGCGAACCGCTGCGCTTGGCCAGACAGCGTCAATGTAAACTGAAATTCACCGTGTCACGGATAAAAAACGCAAGATTGATATAATTGAGCGGTTTGTGGGCGCCACGAAACCCCACCTTTAAATAATATCTGGTTCTGGCAACCGCTGTTAGCCTGAAGTGCGCGCTTCCTGTTAGGTCGTATACTCATAAATAGCCTAGCTATTTGAATGGATTAGTGATTCAAAGACCTCGTAACATGAGGTATTTAATGTCACGTCGTC
>Ga0256901_1001513_pt1 | contig 11620 bp, 3 predicted proteins | sample MC6MC0689MT_FD_190200 | JGI IMG/M metagenome (GOLD analysis project Ga0256901, IMG submission 190200) | Metatranscriptome of enriched soil aggregate microbial communities from Iowa State University, Ames, United States - MC6-MC0689-MT... | ecosystem: Environmental > Terrestrial > Soil >... | reverse complement strand
GTGATAAACCAGTTATTGGCGTTTCCACTTATAATGTCTTACCGCCTCAAGCTGGCTTATATTTTAACAAAATTCAATGCTTTTGCTTTGATGAACAACGTTTACGTGCGGGGGAGGAGGTCGATATGCCTGTTTTTTTCTTTTTAGATCCAGCAATGGCTGATGATTGGCGTATGGATAATGTTGATCAAATTACGTTATGTTACACATTTTTTGAAGTCCAAGAAGATCAAGTTGAAGAAGCTGTTCAAGGTTTGAATGAAGTCCGTTCCAAAAATAATGACAGGATTGCTGCAACTGGTATGGTAGCCGTCCCAACTGGCGATATAACTATCCCTACTGATAGGGAATATAAGACCTATACGCATACCATGACTATTAACGTTGTTGAACCAAAAACAATTGATATTTCAACTGACCATGCAAAACCCACAGCAATGAATGAAGAAGCCATGATTTGCCCAATTATCCCCCCTACTGCGACACATAACCCGTCAGGGATTAGTCTTATGCAATCCCCACAGCCCCGTATTGTTTCTGACGAAGAAGCAAAACGAAACGAAGCAAGTGTCACGCAATAACGTTTCCTTTCACCATACAATTTTGCCTGATTGTATGTATTGACTGAAATAATAAAACACCTTATTTATTTATTTATTTTGTCCATCCTTATGTTGACACTTTGGCCATTTATTATTGTTATTCTTTATATTTCACTCCCTCCTCTTGATTTTTAACCCCGATCTCCCCTTTCTTCCCCAAAACAAACCATTTGCTGAACTCACTAATTTGGTGTTTTTCATAATACATAACATCGTAAAAAGGAGTATTTATTGACCCAGAGGCTCATAGAAGTGTGTTGCTTTGTAAAAATAAAAAGGGTTTGAAATATTTAAATAATTAGAAACGATAAAGAGTGGAGTAGAGATATTATTTGTGCTTATTTAACTTGAAAGAGACAGGGAAGTACTATAGTTTGTTATTAGTCGCGGTTGCATTGAGACAACGAATCAAAGCTCTCAAATTTACCTCCAATCAACCGACTTGACGACCAAAGCCCCACTTTTAATCCCTAAACTAACCCCAGCTTGGATATATTGCCGTTTGATTGCTAATAAATCAGTTGATTCATCATAATATCCTTCTCCTTCTTCTCCTTCTCCTTCTTTAGCTTTTTTCCTTTTCGGTTTTGGTTCAAATTTTTCAGCACCATTCTGATCATTATTCGTTTGGTCATTTTGATTTTCTTCATTTTGAAATGCCAAAGATTCGGGATCTTCCTTTTCAATAAAAGCAATTTCCTTTTTTAACTTTTCATCACTTTGTTTTTTTTCATTAAACTCATGGACCAAATTAGACTGCACATACGTTGGTACACTGCCGTATGCGTTCATAAGGAAGTAATATAGCGGAGATGGTATACCAACAACACAGCAAACAGAATACAGATGATACCCAAGATAATATTGAATAATCTTTTGTAAAATTAAATCACACCGATGAGTGAATAAAACCAATCCAAACGCCAATAAACTCCCAATAAAAAAAGTCAACGCAATTGCTAAACATGTAAAGTATAATACATAACCTAACACGCGAATTGTTGGTCGATATGATCGCTGCATGTTATAACAATCAAACATCGTAAAGGCTAAAAATGGGCGAGTAATCCCGACGAAAATGGCTTGTAGCAAAGATGTCGTGAACACAAAGGGAAGGAAACCGAGATGATCACCGACAACGGGAGCTTTGGTAACGATTGAAATTAACCAATTAACAAGTTTTTCAATTTGTGTTGAAAAGGAAATAAAAATTGAAAGGTTAAATAGCACAACACTAAGTAGTAATAATAGGCGATGGCGGAAATGGACAATTTCGTCATCATATGGGGTAGACCATGCCCAAAGGTAGATATTACGACTCAAAATATAAGGCCAGAATGAAATTCTTGGCCGGCCTAAAAAGTAATCAGTAAAGGCGACTTTATGAGATAATTGAGGTAAACGGGTGTGTGCGGGTGAAATCGGGAGGATGTTGTAGATAATTGAGGGGAGTACAAAAGGGAACTGTGGGGTTGGTGGGGAAAGAAATTTTGTCGTATCGTAACTCGTGATGTGGGGTAGGATAATAGATCCCTTTGGTGTATTGGAGAATACTTGATGAGTTGAAGGACTAGTTGTGAATAATTGTGCGTCAGGTGGGGGTTCTTGTTGTTCGATTTTGGGGGAATTTTGGGAGCCGTTGGTATCATTATGTACACCATCAATATTATTAATATCGTTAGGATTGTCGGAGCGAGTGTGAGAGAACATAATTTGGTGGGTTGGGGAGGAGAGGTGTTTGATGATTAAGACGGCATGGGTAAAGCGAGGTGAGAGGATTGTTTTTAAATGAGGGAAACAATGCAAATGGGCAGCAATTAAACGTATAAAGCGGTTACGATACATTGTAGCATATTGTTGAAAGAATGGGTCAGTGTTTGGAGTTGCAATGGAAATTTTGTAAAGTTTTGAATGTTGGAATTGAGTTTGGAAGTTAATTTTGGGGGAAGTTTGGGGATTATTATGTTGGGTATTTTCAGCAGCAGAGGATGAGTTTTGGTTTTCAAAATTGGCATTTGGATCAATTAAAGTGTTATATTTAATTGTATTTGAAGAAGGTAAGAAACTAGTACAAATATAATCACGTAAATAACCTTTATAATCGGTAATGATATTAATATGATATAGTTGCGGATCGAATTTAATAATATCATCATCAGAAAAGAGCACATTTGGATAAACAATTTTATTATCATGGTTTTGTTGTACTTTATCATTTTGTAGTTTACTTTCGGTATTAAAACTATATGAACCATTTTGATTTTCTGAATCCCCATCGATACTGCTATCATCACTATGATTATTTGAGTTATTTGAGTTATTTGGGTTATTATCCCCTTGGGCGGTCGTATCAATCGTGAATCCGCTGGAATACAACCGCTGTTGCTCGCGTTTCGTTTTGATGTGATTAGTGGATTGGAAAAAACGATTAAAACCGAGGGAAAATGGACTTTTACCGTCAATTTCCTGTTGGTATTGTAATAATTGATGTTGTTTAAGGTCGTGGAGACGTAAATAAGATGGTAAGGTGACATCATCGCGGATTGAATAGTAATTATTAACAGAATTCATCATAAACCCATATGAAAATTGATGTTGATCCCCTTCAAGGGATGGTAAGTGGTAGACATCTAAGATATGTGGTGGTGGCACCACTACGTAAAGACCAGAAGCAGTTTGGCGAACATTAATCGCACGGGTTAAACGCAAATGTTCAATTTGTTCGCCGGAGCTACCACCGTTTTGATTGGGGCCAATTCCACCCGGGTTAAGGGTTTGATTGAGATCAGAATGAACGATAACATCGAATTTGGCGTTTGTGGTGATGAAAAATGAGTTTGGGAGGGGTGTGGGTGGTTTAGATGGTCTCTCCTGGGGTCCAAACGTGGTTGGAGAGGAGGCGTGTTGAGAATTGTCATTATTATTATTATTATTATTACTAGTCGACTCATTTGTCGGGGTTGGGGTCGGGGTCGGGTCGGGGGGTAATTCTGAAGGGTCCAATAAAGAGCTTTGAATGGCAGTATTGTCATTATCAAGGTTATTTATACTATCCTGGGATTGTTTTAAAACAGCTGGGAGGATATCAGATAATGTAGCATGATTAACATGGGAAAGAAATGCATCACGCCAATGAATGTATAAGTTTTCATATCGAGCAGTTGATGTGGTCGAAAACGCAGAACATAATGAAAATCCACGATTGGAATAGCATAACGGGGTACCAAAAAACCCATCAGCAAAATCTTCTTGAGCGATGGTATCATAATAATGATCATTCTGGGAACTGCGACAATTTGAACTATTTGGATCAATTTGGATATCAATCCCAGTATGACTAACACTTTGATCAGTAAAGGTATCACCATATAGTGGTGCTTGTGATGAACTAATATCGTTGCGATATTCACCGAACTTTTGCGTTTTTTCACTTTGAGCAAATTGTTTATTTTGCTCTTTCAGTTCATTACTAAAATAGGTTTGTTCAAATGGTAAATCAAACAGTTCAGCCCCGTTAACAGCATCAGTATATGAAACCGAGGGCATACATTTCCCACGACAACAACAAAGACAAAAACAGATCGCATCTGATTTTTGGGTGAGGTCAATATTGCCTTGAACAGGCATTGTTGGGGAATTAATATGTCCATTATTAGACTGTGAGGATGGGAGAGGTGGGGATTCATGGGGAACTGTTGAGAGAAACGTGGAGAAGACGGTTGGGGTATATTTTGAACGAATAAAACAGCAACCGCGACGATGGCGATAATGATGATGAATGGCGTGAATATATTGCCCATCAACTGTAAGTTCGGATTTGAACTTCGATCTGAGTTGGGGTGTAGCGGTATAAATAGATGAGTTTTCAATTTTGGAACGACCAGAAGGATTTGGAGAAGAATGAGAATTAGTTTGTTTATAATTTTCACTACTTACCCCTAATTCAACATATTTCGCCCCTGGGGTCCCCAACACAATTAATCCATCATTATTATTATTATTATTATTATTATTATTATTATAATATCTATCTTGTTCATCACTATGTTCAACACGATCAGATCCTTCATGTTTTGTTTCCAAACCGTCCAGAACCATTTTTCTTTTTTCCATTTCCAAAATATCTCCTGATTCATCATATATATCCCACTCAAATGGGTGCGATAATGTAATCCGCGCTGGCCTAGTTCGATCATACGGGCGGTAAACACAGCATAGAAAGCACCAAGGCTGTTCAATATATTTCCGACCATACCCTTCCAGTCTCGGTGCTGGGACATGAAACAGGTAATCCAAACGGGATGGGAGGGTATTATATGAATATGGGTAGTTTTGGGGAAAGTGGGGTGAACTGGGGGAAACATCTTGGGCGTGTTGATTAATTTGGTATTGAGAATCCATGTTTTTAAATGTTTCTGGTAGCTTTGGGGATAACGGTGTATGATTAGGGATAGATTCGTCGGGATGTAAAGAATTAGCGAGATTGTCCAAGTGGTGGGTTGTAAAGAGACCGGGGGTAAAAGATTCAGGGTTGTTTTGTTGGATTGTTGTTAGAATAAAGTTCATGTCGCCAGTATATAAGTATTGTTGATCATATCTTTCGATTTGAAATTGATTACCATGAGGATTTGACCCATTTGGTGGATTTATACTCAAATTTGAGGGAGATTTCTTGCCGAAATGTTCAAAAAGAATGGGACTGTTTTCAATACCACTTCTGTCTTTGCTCATACTATTACCATTCTTGTCGGTTTGAGAGACAACAGAAGTGACAATATTACGTGATACATATGCAGTAATGTTACTATTAACACGCGTTTTTAAACCAGCGTTCCCGATAATTAATCCATATTCCAATAACTGTTTTAATTCCCGTTGTTCCTCTTCTAATCTTTCCTGTTCTAATAATTCCTCTGCGGATAAATAATCATTAAATCCCGTGTTAGTACTTTGCATCCCACCAGTCACGTTCACGGAAAGATTTGTACTATCGGGTTGATCATTGAAAGGATCATCGCTGCCAGTACTAGAGCTAGAACTCGCGCTATTAATCCGGCCCGGTAATTGTTCAGTAACCGATGGGGGCAGGGTTGGGGGGGAATTAGAAATTAACATCGTTGGGGGGGTATAACGAGTTAATGATTGGACATCAGGTTGGACCAAATGGACAAAAGATGTTGTTGTGGGTAAAGCTGCGGTGGGCTCAATCATATTGACCTTATTAGATGAGACCGATTCATTTATTTGAGACCGGGAAGTGTCTAAATTATCACTATTTAAGCGAGTGGTTAAAGTTGGGTTGATATTTTTGTTATTCTTCTGCAGCATTTGTTTTTGTTTTAAGCGCTGGTAATGGGCTTGCAAATCAGTTAATAACATTGTTTGTTGGGCGAGTTGTGAGTGGACTTGTTGAGTGTGTAGATCGTGTTCATTTTCATGATCATTTTCAATATCATCACCATTTGGTGTTCTTCTTTCAGGGAAAATACCAGACTCACCAAGATTCCCCCCAAAATTTAAATTCGGGTTGGAGGCAAGCATGGCAGTTGCAGATAAATGTTCGTCGTTTTCAACCAAAATGTCTAAATTTTGACCACCTGAAGATGATAATTGACGTAAAAGCATCGGGTTAGTTCCGGCCAAATCGTGCTTTGATCCACTAACAATAAAAGATGAGGTGCGAGCACGGGTTGCAGAGTTTAGGGGAGTAGTGGAGGAAAAGTATGGAAGAAGAGTGTGGAGGTTGGAATTAGGAACGTTTTGAATCGTTGGGAGATTTTGGTTTTTTTGGTCCGGATTGTTTTCATTGTTTTCGGCATCACCAACGATAGATGATGATCTAAACCTACGTCGAGAAGTTGAATTTTGTAATTGAAGCAATTGTGCTTGAGTGGTTGATTGTTGGGAGGTCTGAGATGATAGGAGGGAATTCTCTGTTTTATTATTCTTCACATCCCCTAAGATCCCATCAGAATAACCATTATCGTAATCAACACTACTATTCGCATACTCCCCACTTAATAAATGCCCATCATCGTGATCATCATTATCACCTTGAAATGTTGCGGGGTCATGTTGAGTTGAAACGAAATTTTTGATGTTTTTTAACATCCCTGGCACCTTGGGGACCCATTTCGTTGGATTTAATGATTTTATCCCATCACGAGCACGCTGGGCGCTTTCAACAGGGTCAAAATCAGGGGGGTTTTCGTAATAATCATCATGTAGGAATTCCTGCCCGTCTAATTTCCCCCCTTCATGATACAGATGGGCTTCATAGTCAAATGCACGTTGATGGTGGGAGTGGGGGTGGTGGTGGTGATGATGGTGATGGCGGTGATAGGGTTGGTGGTGATGTGGGCGTGTTGGGGATGGTTTATCTAATTTGATATTTTTTCGAGGGGAATTTGGGCTTTTTGGGTGAATTAAGTGGCGACCTGAATGTGCGGATTGATCTGTAGTGTTAGTGAATTGATTCGGTAAGTTTTGACCAGAAATTGTGGTCGAATTGGTGTTATTAATATTAATTGAGTAAATATCGTGATCATCATGTGGGAATAATGTTGTTGCTGCAGCAATTGGAGATTTGGGTGAGGAATTTGTTGATGGATTTGTTGATGGATTCGTAGGTGAATGTTTACCGGAATTTGATCTGGGTGAATTTCCCTCACTAGAACATTCCAAATCAGCTTCCGCAGCGTCGTCATTCATTGGGTAAAAAAATCTATCTTCAATGATTGGCCGCGCGTCATCATACATCGCGGCAATAATACGTTGCTGTGATGAGAGAATGTAGGGGTTATGGGCTTGCAATAAATTATTGAAAATTGGACTGTAACTACTAACATTAACATTATTGTAATATATTGGGTCAATAAAAGAAACTGGTAATAAAGCAGTAGCGATGAGATTAACTTGTCGGAACGATTGTTGGAGTTTTGGATCAGGGTATAAGGTAGGTTGGAGACACGTGCGGATGTGCTGGGGGGTGAAAAGGGCTAGTTCATCCCCTAAAAAGTCCATAGCGTTGAGTAAGGGCGCGGTTGAGTTGGAGGAGAAGATATTCTGGTGGGGGGAAACAATGTGAACATGAGGAGGGGAATTTAAGACGGGAAAAGAGGTCTTGTGGAGGGGGCTGTGTTGATTATTTTGGTCCGTTTGTTCAATATGAGGGCCAATTTGCCCATCTTCTCGTAAATTGTCTGGGACATTTCCCATAACTGGGGAAAGTAATCTCGAAGTTGATGATGGTGATGCTGTTAACGACGAGTTTGCGGAATAATGACGTTGAGAAAGGTCTAAAATGGTATGGAATTGTGTTGGTGGGGTTGGTGAACCGACAGTGGTGTATGGATCACTAAATCGATGTTGTGAAGATGCCCCGGTGGTATACGTGTCAAAGACGGGTAATTGCGATTTTGATGAGAATAATGGATCATTTATGCTCACAATAAGGTTTTGGGGAGCGGTGGTGGTGGTGAACGTGGTGGTGAACGTGGTGGGGATTGTTGGAGTGCGTGAACGGGAGGGTTGATGTGGTGATGGTTGTTGTTGTTGTTGTTCGGTAGTATTAGAGCCCCTGTGATAATCATTATTAGAGGTGGGGTCAATATTGGTTGAAATAAACGAAGGAGAAAGACCGGGAGAATGACTTGGGGGTAAATTGTCTTGAAGTTGAATGTTTCCTGGGCTGCCGTATTTGGGGGAATTAAATTGATTATGGGGTTGGAATGGATTTTCATCTTGGAATTGATCCTTTTCCAAATCAACAACACCAAAAAGATTTTCTTTTTCTTTTTCTTTCTGAGCTAATAATTCCTCATAACAATATTCTAAACGTTTATCGGCCATGGAATTATACAATTCTAATGAATAGATCCAAAATTCTTGTCTCCTCATTCTAAACGAAGTATGAGCGCTTTCCTGATATCTCGCATTATTAGAATCATACCAACAGCATAAGAACCATTGTAAAATATGTTTATCAACAAAGGAACGAAATTTACGCCAAACAATGTACAATAAAAAAATCGAACCAAAAATGCCAGTAATAAGTCCAAGCTCAAACAAGCACCCAAAGCCTTTAAATGATAATCCAATACTATACGGGCACGTTGAGGCCTCATATAACTCATTCTGATTCGTAAAGACGACATTAAGATAGGATTCGCCTTGAACAAAGAGGGTTGTGGAGCTAAATGCCAAGTCAGATGGGTTGGCATTGGGCCAATAACTCCCCGGAATACGGCTCCCGGAAATAATATCATCCTGTGGGATATTACGTCCCTTTTCAAGAAAGTTGTTATAATGATCATCGGTTAAAAGATAAACGCTTAATGGGGCTTCATTATCATCAACGCGGGTGACTTGATAGCTTAACATATCGCCATGATAAACGTTATGTAAACGGTAAGCCCATGAGGTATTTGCGGGCAGATCTAATGGGAAATTGCGAAATATAGCACATTCCTTTTCAATACAATCGTCCAATAGTTCAACTGTGGAATCATTTCGGAAATGCTGTGAAGGGTCATACCCCCATCCGCTCTTTGGTAAATTATTAACGGGATACGCATATATAAAATCTTTGTTGTTGTCAGAGAGGGGAGATGAGGAGCTCGGGGAGATTGTGTGGGAGGATGGGTCATCGTGTGGGGAAAGAGGGTGTAATGGCTTGTTAAAATTGGTACCAGAGCGGATATGTGGACTTGGTATTGTTGCTAATGTGGACATATGTGTGGTTTGTATTGAATCGAGAGAATTGTGGTCATTGTTAGGATTTATATTGTTTGGTTTGTTGTGTGAAATTGGTCCCAAGACTTCAATATAAGGTTGTTGATGCGGGGGTGGTTTAACAAGCTCTGTTAGATAGTCTATGGGAGAGAAACTCGCTGTGATGGGGGCGGAAAGGGAAAGATAGAGATTGAATAGTGTGCAATATATCAGTAAAATCTGATATATTGATTGTTTTGATAATGCCATAATATGCTAGGCTGTAAGGTGAAGTGAGTACACGAAAGGGTAAAGAAATAGGAAGATGGGAGAAGGAAAAAGAATGAAAGACGTATTTGATTGGGGGGGTTTTTTTTTTCTTTTTTTTTTTCTTCTTTTTTCTGGTTTGGCTGGAAACTCGTCAAGTGATTATTCGAAGGGATGTCAGGGTTTATAATGGTAAACGGAACTGGTATATGATGGTACGACGTAGTAGAGCCGTCAGTGTTTGATGATTCTATTGCTATAGCGCGAATTTGAATTTTTATTTGTTAGATTTTTTGGGTGGTTTTTTGAAAGTGTGGGGAGTTGGGAAATTAATGGGAAGATGCTATGGGTTCAGTTTTGGGGGCAGTTGATGAGTTGTAAATATAAATCCAAGATTTAATATTGTTTCCTTGTTATGTATCAGGTTCACTTCGAAACAGTTTTTTTATTGTGTTATTTCTTGGTCAAGAAAAACAACAATTTCGGTTTTTTCTTTTTTTCGTTTTTTTTCGTTTGTTTTTTTGCAAGAAATGAATTATTTTGGCTAAACATGGCTAGTTACTTCATATCTCCAATCATTACCCCATTTAACCCCACCTATACCCCAGTATTTAAAAAACTCTCTTTTCCAACATGACGAGCTGAATATTTCCATTTTTTTTGTCCATTCCAATAAATTCTTATTTCCGACCACATTCCCGTTTCTCTCTCTCACCCTTCCTCCCACTCCCTCCCACTCCGCTATATCCCCCGATGCCCAATTAGCCCTGGTAAAAATCTTAACCCAATATCCATCCTTGAGCCCCCCCCCCTAATCCATTGAAAGGCGAAGTGAATTCCCAATAACAACAACAACCTCAGAAAATGGCCTCAATGCTAACATTTGATTCATACAGCGTTGCTGCTCTCGATATTGATACTGCAATCGCCAAACAACTCGCCGAACGCCAACTCGTCCTCAAACAAATTGAAGACACAACCTGTCCTTTATACCTCAGTGGGTTCTGTACTAAACAAAGCCAATGCCAAGGTCGCCACAGTAAAGGTGTTGATGGTGAAGTTTGCAAGCATTGGGTGCGTGGGTTATGCAAAAAAGGCGACGATTGTGAATATTTGCATCAATATGATATGGCCAAGATGCCGCAATGTCAGTTTTATAGCAAAGATGGTGAATGTTCTAAAGGTGATGACTGTCCGTTTTTACATTTAGATTCTGGGACTAAAGTTACGATCTGCCCATGGTATAAACGTGGTTTTTGTCGGAATGGTAGTGATTGCAAAAACCAACACAAAAGAATGGAATTATGTCCGCGTTATTTAACTGGTTTTTGTCCTGATGGCCCAGATTGTTTACTTACACATCCTAAATTTGATTTAATGGTTAATGAAGATGCTCAAGTTGCTATGGAACTTGCTCAGCTAAAACAGACCCAAGCGGATATGCCCCCAGCTCCACTTATGGTTAATCCACAGGGGAGAGTTGTTACTTGTCATAAATGTCGACAACAAGGCCATTATGCAAACGTTTGTCCGCTTGGGAAAGGCAAATTTCGACAAGAAGGGTAAGCAAGTCGTTCTCACCGCGACTTGTATTTGTAGTATTATTATTATTATTATTATTATTATTATTATTATTATTATTATTATTATTATTATTGTTTTTTGTAGAATAGTATCTCATTTGTATATATCAATTGTTCATTCAAAATAAATTGCCTTTTTTTTTTTTATGTCAAAAAAATAATAAATTTTAAAAATCTCATATAGGAAGAGGAGAACTCATATTAAACTGTGAATTCGATGCTAATGTGAAGTTATCCCATCCCACCCACTTGATCCGTGGGGCACTTTGGGTATTGATCAATTTCACAAAAATCAATTATTTCTTCAAAACCAACCCTCCAAACCTGACTCCACTTTGCAGCTAGCCCCCCCTCCCCCCGACCATTAATATTTACTCCATCTTTGTCCAATCCGTCTACCTACAACAGTAGTAGCTCACTTCACTTCTTCAGTATTACTTATTTCCTCAAAACCCC
>Ga0256901_1001506_pt1 | contig 11660 bp, 3 predicted proteins | sample MC6MC0689MT_FD_190200 | JGI IMG/M metagenome (GOLD analysis project Ga0256901, IMG submission 190200) | Metatranscriptome of enriched soil aggregate microbial communities from Iowa State University, Ames, United States - MC6-MC0689-MT... | ecosystem: Environmental > Terrestrial > Soil >... | reverse complement strand
GAGTAATATGATCTCCATTCACAAATAGATTAGATTGTGGGGAATAGGCTTGAGGATTGGATGGGTACGCCATTTTGTCATCTGGGCTTGCGGATGGTGTTGTTGATGAATATGACCAATAGCAACCCAAATTTGGCACCGAAGCGCCCTCAATGAAAGTTTGCACCCCGTCAGGGTATTCATTGATGACAGTCCTTGGAATTAACATGTTGGAACGGGATGTAGTATCGGAGGTACGGAGAAGAATTGTGCTGAATTGACTATGTTGAGTGTCAAAAAGTGCATATGGGTTACCAAATGTAATTTGTAAATAATCCAATGGATTTGGTTTAAATCTAATATCTACTGCTCTAAGAGGACCAATGGCTTGTGAGACATATTCAACACCAATATTAATATAACTCATTCTGATCCGAGGGAAGAGTTGAAGTTTCGGGACACCGGTAAAACTCACGGAATTATATTTCCATTCTTCAGTAAAATCAAATAGAATATCAAGGGATTTACCACGTGGTAAATCCGAAGGACATTGTGGGGTAAAACTAGGCTTAGTGACCAACGTCATTGGAGAATTTGGAAATAAGTTGAAATTTAACGAATCAGCTGAAGGGTTTGGGAGAAATAGCGCGGACTCAAGGAGACGTGAATTGGGATTTGAAGTCAAATAAGACTGAGATATTTGAAATTCAGGTTTCGATAGCACTCCACTGCTTGAGATAAAACCATTGAGAAAGGTATAGGAAGGTGTACCACCTGGAGTTTCTGGCATAATACCTTGATATGGCTCATTCAATGGGTCATCAACATAAATATGTGATTCTACACGTTGAGGTAATTGGAAGAGATGCACATTGAAGGAATAGGGCTCAGTAACGCCGTCTACATAGGAACTTTTATCGCAATTAAAAAGAAGATTTGAAAAACGATGTTTAAATGGTGAGATTTGGTAGATTTGTGGCAAATTATCGAGGTAGTTGAATAAACTATTAGCTTTGGGTCTCATAGACATAACAAGACGGGTGTTTCTAACAGCAATAGGTAGGAGGGGATCAGGGGAAGAGACAAGAGTGAGTTGGAAGTGTATATTGAAGGCATTAGGGGTGTCCGAGGCTATAAAAGGAGAAGAGCCCATAAAAAGGCAATGAGCGTCAAATATCTGAATGGTACATGAAAACAATGAGGAAATAGTATCAATGCCAACCATTGAGCTAATATAAGGACCAACAAATTCAATTACAAACCCATCTCCAGAACGCAAAGTGGAAGGATTAGGAATGGAAACCGACAACAGCTTCCCAGAAGTAGATTCTGAGATAGCTGGAGAGAGAGTTTCAGGAAATGAATGATCACTGTTAGAATAAAAGAGTTGATTGATAAAAAATGGATTGTCCTTGGTCCCGAGACCGCTAAATATGTAAGCGATATGAACAAAGTGGAAGTTATTATCCGAATGGGGGTTAAATAGCATGTTTTGGCCATAGCAGTCAAGAGGATCTTGAGTATCGGCAGTATTTGGGGGGAAAAAGACTTGGCCAGTCATTGTCCAATCCGGTCCTCCTTTTCGACAAGAAAAGATCTGATAAGGTAACCTTCGACGAAGGTGTGGATTTAATAAGTCAGTTGATGATTTGGTCTGAGGAACAAATTCATGGGTTTCAACACCAAAAGCAATTCCTGAATATTGAGTTTCAGAAAGAGAAAATGGATCAAATGGTTTATTTTGAAGAGGAGTTTGAAACCCTGAGAGAATATTTTGATTGAGATCGACACTTGCAAATAATGTGTTGAGTTCATGTGTTTGAACTTCTACAAGAAGAAGAGATGTATTAATTGAAGAAGGAAATGATATTTGCAACGTCAAAAGATCAGTATAAGGGAGAAAACTGGAGAAACTAGTTGAGAGATTTGGGGTACCGATGAAGCTAACTTGATCTGAAGTGACCGTGAAACCAGAACTAATATCTTGAAAAGAGACCAGAAGCCGAGAAGAAGGCAGATTCAAGAACCAACCATTGTGAGCAGTTAAATCCAGGTTTACTAAAGAAGATGACGGGGTGTTTTGAACAATGGAAGATTTAAGCAAGATTAATTTTGGAGCAGAAACTAAATAAAGAGTTTGAGAATATGATACGGATTGAACTGTGATAATCGCTTTTGTGTTCGCAAAGGAAGGGACGTTTTGAGAGAAACTAAAACGACAAAGTGCTGATGTATTTTCGGTGTCAGGAATTGGTATAGTAAATTTGACGGTATAATTCGTGGAATCAGTCGGATTATGATTTACTTCTGCTTGTACTGTTTGGTAAATTGATACATCTTGATAGCACTCGACAGTATTACGAATTGGAAATGATGAAAATCCAGAAAGGTAAAAGTCGAATTCAACGGATCTTGGGGTGGTGTAGGGGAATTCAACCACGATACCGCGGATATCTTGCGGTTGGTGAACTGTGAGAGAGTCTGGGAATGCGCCAGGCGGGATATTTGTGAAAAATACGCGGCTTATGCTGGAGGGGTTGGGGCCTAAAAGTGGGGTGGTGAAAGGGAAAAATGAAGATTATATGTGAGTAAAATAAACAAAAAAGATTGTGTTTGTGATGGTGGGGAGAACAACAACAACAACAACAAAAACAAAACAAAAAGAGGCAGTTTTCAAAAACTCAACAAAAAAAAGTGCAGAAAAACATACTAGAGGATCCAAAGGTAAAGCAACAAATATACAAAACAAAGAACGTCAAAAAAATTCCCGATTTGGAAGAAATCATGAAGATTTTCAGCGGTTGTGAAATTTGCGAAGACAAATACACAATTTCGTCGAAAAAATTAAACAAGGTGACTATAAATGGTGGTTATGGGTTGAACGCATACCCGAAGGGTTTAAAATGAGAAATAAAGTGAGATGGGGGGGGACGGAGAGAAGGAGCAAGGTTGGAAATTTGTTTTCTGTTTGTTTTCAGAAGAAAAGTATTTTGTGACGAATAGAAGGGATAGGAGCCAAACAAGGTAAGTACCGTTTTTTAACCCATTTATCAATAGTTTTCAACGTAATTAGTCAAACAGTGGGAGAAATGGGATGCAAATCATATATTTTGTCCAATTTCTACACAATCGACAATCAACCAAAAAAATGAGATAATAGAATATAGCGAAGCGTTGAGAAGAGATTCTGTCTAATATTGGTCGATAAATCGAAGCGGTTCATGTTGGGCAAAAACATTCCGGGGGGAATTGGTAAAAATTTGATTCCATCGAAATTCCCCAAATATTGCAAAAATTTATTGAATCAAAAAACCACCAAAGCTTTCCATAGTCGGGTATGTTACCACGACATCTCTGACTATTTCTGGGTTATTATGCCAACTCGTGAGTTTTTGGATCCTAAAACGTTTATTGTATTCCAAAAGAAAATCAAAACTGAAAAATAACACAAATTCCCAAAATTGAGTTGTTTTTGTGGGAGAAATCAATTGCGCTTTTGAAACATCACGCAAGCTACCAGTATCACATGGGTATTATTAACATTCATTCTGGATCCTCACAAGACCAAATAAAGAACCTTTATTCACTATCAAGATTAATTGACGGCTTGGGCATTTTCTGAAGACGAGACGATGCTCTAACCCTTCCCGGTCTGAATATGCGAATGGGATAAACCCGCTTTGAAAGGAAAGTGGGAAAGAATTCCATATTTCAAAGAGGGGATTTAAAAAAGAAAAATGTATTTTGAGGAAAATCAAATTAAAACAGAAAAAGGTTAATTAATTATTTATATTTTCGAGAACGCTGTCTTCCTGAATTCGCAACGGGGTCATCACCATCATGGGTGTTATCACATGTCGCCTTATTTTGCAATCGAGTTCTGGATCTGGTTGTGAGGACTTCTTCAATGTTTTCCCCATTGCTTTCATTTCTTTTGCCGTTGTCAAGAACCACTTTTTCAGTTTTGATATCCGCCACGACGTTTTCGACCCCAACGAGAGCATCTTTGGTCATAGATCGAGCCGCCCTTCTTCCTCGAGTTTTTTCTACGACTTTTTCGACATCACTATCACTTTGTGCATTATTGGATGCTTTTTTTCTCATAGTTCGAGTTGTTTGAGTTGAGGTTGGGTCGATACTTTTCTTCACAGTTTGTTTTTCATTTTTTTCGTTTGAGTCGTTTTGTTCACTTGTCTTGGCATTTTTCTCTTCCTGAACATTGTCTCCCTTTTTCTGTTTTGTCCCCTTAACCTTTTCAACAACTTCCCCTAAGACATTGATTTGATCAGGTTTTCCCTTACGTGATGGGAGTTTGGTTTTGGTTGCTGAGCTCTCAGCGTTGTTTATCAATTTTTTTATTTGAGCATTACTACCATTTTGTGAATTATCCATCACTGCGGTTCCACCCCTTTTCCATACTCTCTCCACGGGGTTCCCTACCATATCATCAAACCTATCTAAATTATCCCCACATTTCATAATAACTTCAATCGCCCTATCACAAAATACTTGAACAATTTGTCCACCGACTCCATCAGTATAACTCCGCCCGGCAAAATTACCAGCAGCGGCCATCATAAGAGGTGTATCTCCGTAAGGATTTTTTCTTTCCACTTCTCTTAAAAGCGGGGTACCAATAAGATTGCTATGACGTAAGAAAACATAAACCCCACCAATAGAGGATGCTCGAACAACATACAATATCAATGGTAAAAAACGTGTTTCGCTAAGACTGCGACGTTCCAATAAGGAAGGATATTCTGTGAGTAGCCAATCAAATGTTTGAAGAAATTCTTTATCATTTTGGGATGGGATCGGATTTAAATAACCAGGGCTCGTATCCCAATAAGGAAATTTCAAATGGAGCGGAAGTTCAAGTAATTCCGCCTCAGAAAGACGGATATGTTTGGAAAGAAGTTTAGCAATTTCTAAACACCCATTCTTAATAGCTTGGCCAAATAATGAACCAGAATTGAGGGAAGTGTTGTCAAATCTACCAGCTTTACTAGAAAGAATGATTGGGAGATATTTAGGATAGGTTTGGATAATCCATGCAAGAAGGTCTGGGTTAGAATTTTTATTCGAAAACGCTAAAAAATCTTCAAGATTGGCATACGGTCTGATCGTAAAATCAATACTGTTTTCAATATCGAATTGTTCCCAATTTTGGTTATAAAATTGTTCAAATTCTTTATAATCGGCCATTAAATCTTTATTATGATTATATAATCTCGCATCGTATTCAAAATTTACCCCAATAGAGCGATAATAAATCATTAAATCAAGACGTTGATATTTCATCAACTTACTTAACGGTGAACTACCTAACTGTTTGACAATTTTATCTGGGGTATCTAATCCCAAAATAACCAATGTTTGCTTCAATTCGTTAAGAGACCCGCCATTATAAAGACAACAGATTGCGTATTTAATTGCAGTGTTACGATTGGGAAATTTTCCCAAAGCGTCTTGAAATGAAGCGCCAAGTTCAATACATTTGGAAGCTAACGGGTAGTCCTCAGTGAACATGAATCGCCGTAACGCAAAGGCACCAACTTCACTACGAAATAATTCAGGGATGTTAATTTCAGATGGAGCGATGCTTAACAACCATTGGAACATTTCCATCGTCGTTGCTTGGTGGAAAGTTTTTCGTTTTGACGTTTGTTGTTCGATATTGTTATTATGAGTTGCAATAAAGACGGAAAAAAGGTTAACTTTGATAAAAATGGCAAAAATTTCAGGAAGGCGTTCAAATATCCCGCGATTTCGACATATTAACATATTAATATACAATCCTCGTTCCCATTCTTTAACAAAGTTTGAATATGTTGAATAATTCCCATCAAAAAAACTTGTAGGGGATAATTGTGGGCCAATTGAATATAAATATTGGCAAAGTTCTAAATGTTTTTTGGTGATTGCGAGAACCAGACATGATGTTTTAATATCAGCCGTAAAAAAACGACAAACTGCATCACTATCATGAATAATCTCCACACCGACATGATCACGTCCTATGACCCCATTTGTCAATTCTTCCCAGATATATTTTACCATTTCAAGATTACCACTATTTGACGCATGGATCATTGGATTCGTTGAAAATTTAGGAGAAGTAATTGTGAATTTATTTTTTGGTAATTTTGGTTTGTAATGTTCGAGCAAAAATCGCCTCATAGTTTCGACATTGTCCCAATGAACCCCGCGATAAAATTCAGCAATGAAATCTGGAGACATTGTTGTGAAAATTTTCATCTTGTGGGGTGTTATTGGTGGGGAGGGGGAGAAGAAGTAATAAATTTGATCTGTTTGAGAATGTGTTGCGCTGTTTTGTGTTTGGGTTTGTTTCGATGAATGTGAGTAGCGCTTGAAAGTTTATGAATTGTCGATCCTACGTAAAGATGAGGCGTGGTGACTTCAATCTGAGATTGCGAAAATAAAACAAAATAAAGGAAAAAGTCAATAAATAATTGTTTGTGAGTGATTGAAGGGAATGGCAAAGGAATAGATAGTTAATCGCATTATAGAAGACTACCTCCGGTCTACATTCCGCGCAGCTTCCGTTCATAGAAGATTGTCAATTTTGGTAAAAAAAAAAAAAAAAGCAAACCCCAAATCCAACGACAAATTTCCCAGACTTGTCCCTGAAAGATCTCTAATTCAAGCCCTCAAGTTGAAAATGAGGCTCAAGTTTGATGAACCATCAGGGTAATAATCTAAGCATGCTCCAAATGTAATCATTTAGTTCGGAATTTATTTTTAACAAAATTAACAAAAAAACGCAAATTTGGAAAAAACCAACAATGTATCAAAACGATTTAATAAACATAAGGAATAATACGATAAGGGACTTTTTGACAATACAAATCCCAATCTTTACCATAATTACGATGGCACTTTTCATGATCTCTCCCTTCTCTATTAATTAGTAAAGCAGCAAAATAAATTGGGTAAAAATAAGGCATAATTGAACCAAAGCCACATGGGAGTGACCATGCGAGTGCCATAATGACATCACCGAAGTAATTAATATGACGAGAAGTACCCCACCATCCAGAACAAATAAGATTACGACCGGATGTAGTTGTAATAAATTTTAAATGTTTAACAGAAGGATGATTAGGGTTGGTACGAAACATATTTTTTTCATTATTAGAGCTTCTAAAAATCCATAAGCCTAACAATTTAACCCCAACAATAGCTAAGGCAGCGTAAATACTAAGGCCGGGATCATAAGTTACTAAATAACGTGATTGCATTGTATAAGTAAATGGGACCCAAGTTAAGTCGCCGAAAACGAGCATAAAACCAAACCCATCATCGCGGATATCCATAGTGGTCAAAATAGCTTGTTCAGAAGTATTAGAATCGATAACATAATAAGCTTGAAAAATACAAACAAGTACCATTGATAATGATACATAACCAAGTTCATGATATTGTGCAGCAGCAATTGAAAGGTTTAATAATGACCACAAGATTAAACCAGGACGTAATTCACAGACATATTTCAAATCTAAGAAACCAACGCGGGGATTTAAAGTCCTACCCATCCAATAATCATAAGTAAATGACCCACCATTACCGCAAAGAGATAACATATAAAGTGGACCTTTGAGCTGGTCTTCTTCACGTGGGATACGAATAATGGAGTCTAAATAGATTAATGTGGTTAAAATGACTGAAAAGATCCATGCTGAAGTTAATAATTGGACAAAATTATCGTAGCCATATGTCGCTGGCATAATCCCAGCATAGACCAAGCCGATAATACCCAAATATGAAATAATTTGGCAATAAATTGCATTGATTTTGTATTTTAAACGGACATGTTGGTATGGAGCACGCAACGGGGTGCCTTCCACAATAGGGCCGGGGACAATATAATATAATGCCCAATGAGTAAATACCCAAGTACAATATGCAACAAAAACATCTAAGCTAAAAACATTTTGGGCAAACCCAAATAGACCATTTTCAAACGGGTTAAATGCAAATTGTAAAAAATTGGTTGACCATGGGAAAATTGAGGTTAAATTTTCTTTATTACAACCGAAATAAAGAAAATAGACCAAAAATGGTAAAAAAATTGGCATACAAGCCGCCCCAATAGGCCCGCCAAATTCAGTTGCTGGTAAACGTAAGTTAACCTGAGCGAGTTCACTATCAGATAATTTAGATTTGTCAATTTTGACAACTTTTGCATCATAATTATCCGGAGCATTGAGAAGATTTGGAGCAATAGCGCCAATAATAGGTACTGAAGCGGCTGCTGCACAAGCCCCAATGAGTAAGGGATTAACCCCGAATAGTTCACTCATATAACTAGCGATGGGAGTCCATTAATGGGGATTTCAACATGGTATGGGAATTTTTTGGATTTTTGTGGAGAAAAATGGATATAAAATTTTGGACGGGGGTAGAAAGATATGAGTTGAGCAGTAATTGATATTTTTAACATGTTGTAATTGGTTCGATAATTATAGGAAGTTGATAGTAAAGTGAAAATTTCAAAAGATTATCGGGTTTAATTTGGTGGGAATATTGGTGTAAAAAATGGCCTCATAACGGTTAAAGGAGGACGTGTTCGTTGGGATTGACATCAAGAACGGGTATTGAATACGTTAGAGATATTTACAAGGGCAAGTGGGACGAATAACTTAAAAGGAAAGCCGACGAGTGGGGAAAGAATTGGCAAAAATTGGACAAATAAAATGGTGCAGCGACTGGGGCATTTAAACAAGTTTGGAGAAATCTATAGGTAATGTATCATTGGTGCAGTCATTGGTATCGAGTACTGTGCAATATGGGTATTTTTTAAAAATATTGGATTTGAAATTTTTCAAATTTTCCAAATTTTTATTTTTCATTTTTTATTTTCTATTTTTTTCTCCAACTGTTGGGTTTTTATTTAGAAGTGGTTCGCCCCGGCCATCGGTCTTACGTTTTGATTTTATTGAACAATTTCATTCCGTTAATAATGTGCAGCAACACTCCTTTTTATCCCGTATTTTTAATTTTTGGTCAATTTCCCTCTTTTTTTTCCAATTTTGGGAATAAATTTTCGTCCCCGCTCACACTTTTTCAAATATTCTATCCACCCCCTCCAACCCATCAAATACCTGCTTTACTCTCATTGTCTTCTTCAGAAATCCCCCACTCCTTTACCTAATCCCTCAAACCAACGATTTTCTCAAATTTAAATAACAACACCCCCGCAGATAAAACCTTAACTCATACCTCTCCCACCTCCACATGCATCACTCAGTCCGCCCAACCACTCGGAGGAAGCCCGTGTCATGCCGATCTCCCCCCAGAACACACTCAAACTCGAAGAAAACACTCACCACCCTCTCTCGCTTCAATACGACCCCAAACACTCGCCTTATCTCCCCCACTCCCCTCGACCCCTCTAACCTCCACCAAACTCTCAGGCCCGCCCGGATAACACAGCGCTCTCACAAAAACCACTCATTTTCCCCCATCTTCGCTCAAACCCGCACTTTTAGCTCTCCCGGAGGTCCTGATCCTTATGATTTTACCCCAGAAGAATATAGCCAAGCTGCTCGTATGAATAATGCTAACCCGACCCGGTTTCAACATCGCCAAGAGGACCAAAGAACTCGTCATCCAACACTTGAAGAGCTTGGTGTCGCTGCTCCTGGCAGAAGGAATGATAATGGTGCGTTAGATAATGAAGTTGGTGAATACAGCGAAGATGATGATGGTCACAGTGGTTTAATAGGAAGAGTCGGTAAACAACTTCGCCCAAAAAAGAAAAATATTATCGAACCAGATGACATCCCACCGCCAAAACCGCGTATATTTCCATTGGTAACTGAATTAGTATGGAACCCTCCTAGTAGTAAACCGCCCGTTATGTCTCCAATTGAAGTAGCCACGTTTGATCAAATTTTTGAAGTGATTGAACCGTTTGATGAGATTTTAATGACTCGTATGAACCCGATTGTATCGCAGTTATTTTATCGGTTATTATTAACAACCGGGATTATTCCATATCCCACAAAATTTGGGGTTGATTTTGAACAACAAATGGCGAATGATATTGTGTTGGGACTGTTGGAGGCGCAGTTTTTGCTCAAAGAAGAGACAACAATTGGTCAAAAAATTGACCAGACTGGGGATGGGTCTAATGAGGGTACTGATTACTTTGATTCAGGTAATCCTGCCAATGACGATAATAAAAATTCATTACCTTTTTCTAAACAGCAACAAGATGTTTTAAATGCATTTAAAAAAAAAATGGATAATATTCATAATGCTGCTCCATCAGGTAATCTTGATGCTCGTGACCTGTTTAAACAGCTTAACGCTGAACGTACTGATAAATTAAAAAATTACATTGACGGTGTTAATCAAGACATTCTCACAAAGGGTTCTAAAACTACTCAAAAAGATCAGTTTCGCGCAAAAAAGCCAAATCATTATAACCCAGAATATGACTCTGTCCCACAACCTCCAAAAAATATTTTTGATACTGTTCTACCGGCCGAAAAATACGTTCCGGATGGTGATGGTGACGGTGACAGTCAGCCGAATAAAACTGATAAAGAAGCCCCAAACAACCTCGTTGAGGGTTGGGAAGAAGATGAAAGAAAATTGGTCCCGCGTGCATGTCTTTCATCCCCAACTCAATTATATCCATTCATGGTTAGTCTTGGTATTTTACCTGACCATGAAATCGGGGATGTATTTAAACACCCAATTAATAAAAAATCTTATCGTCTCCTCCCCAATCCCTATTATCAACCTTCAAAACTCCCCCCTCTCCAGCCTAAAAACACTCCACTTCGTCCGTATTGGGATCAATCACGTGGGGAAGACCCGTATTCAAAGCAGGACTTGGTCTCATTATGTTTTTATGCGAGTGGGGGAATGGACTTGACAAAGTTTTTGTCCCATTATAGACAACACGCGTTCTTTTTGGAAAACAACAGCATTATTCCACAAAACCGCCTCCATGAAAATTACGGTGAAACACTTTTAACCGATGATATACAAATTTTGCCGGATAATTTAAGAATAAATATTATGCCACCAAAAGTTTTTTCGGATTTTTTTGAATCAAACCCGTTGATAAAAGCACAGACCAGGAAATATAAACTGTATGAATATAAATCTGAACCACGCCCCTCGCATAAAATTCTTGAACAAGCTATGGATCCAAATGCACCATCTGTATTACCATTAATAACCCCCGAAGAACGTAAACAGATGGAAAAATTCCCCATGTATGAGCCTATTACGTTGAAACGCGAGGGGACTTTGTTACAAGATGCAATTAATCCTACCTCAAAAGATGCCAAAAATTCCCCCCCAAATCTTATCGAAATGCGTAATAATCTCCCTCATATTCTCGATATGTTTAAAGAAAATCTATATTTTAGTACGCAATTAGCAGATTTTAAACTTACATATCCCGTTTTGAACCATCATATTGATAAATTGCTCACGATGAATACAGACCCAATTAATGGTAAAATTGACTTCAATAGACCTTCCAATCTCGGTTTTCAATCTGATTTTTTACCATTATTAAACCCATGCATGAGTTGGAGACCGAGTACTGGGAGTGTTTTGCCTCGGAATGGGATTATTTCCGCTTTGGTTCAAGTTAACAATGATGGGAGCAATAATGGTTTTGCTGCAAATAGTAT
>Ga0256901_1001505_pt1 | contig 11665 bp, 7 predicted proteins | sample MC6MC0689MT_FD_190200 | JGI IMG/M metagenome (GOLD analysis project Ga0256901, IMG submission 190200) | Metatranscriptome of enriched soil aggregate microbial communities from Iowa State University, Ames, United States - MC6-MC0689-MT... | ecosystem: Environmental > Terrestrial > Soil >... | reverse complement strand
TTATTGCCCAAAATGTCATGAAATTAACTTTACTGATGCATTTGAATGTACTGATTTGGGTATTCAATTAGTACCATTTATTAAACAATACTATGCGAATGATGAACTTCGTAAATGTAAAGGTTGTGGTTTTGAAGATTTCCGTCCAACCGTCCCAGTTGAAATCTCAACTGATATTTCAATTACTGAAAATGGTTCCGTTGGTACTATTGCTGCGTTACCTATTGATATCGAAAAATGGTTTCAAGACGGTAAACATGCTGGGGTTAATGTTGATAAAGGTAACTTGACCTATCTCGGTAACTCCCTCCAAATTCACCGTTACTCCGCAAAGACTCCATCAGATCAATTAACCAGGACTAAAGATGCTGGAGAACGTTGGATTTATACAATTGATGGGGTCTGTAAGATCAATTTGTATGATGGTGATGAAATCAAAGAGATGGTTTTATCCAAAAACGATTTTATTTTATTGCCACCGAATCAAGAATATCAAATTGTGATTGATAATGATGATGATACAAAGGTTGTGTCTTGTCTATTTGTCCCCCCACCTCAATAAATGAGGGTTTTATACCACACAACAAATCCTTCCTTTCTATTTTTCTCCATTTTTCCCATCTTTTCTCAGATTACCCATTTCCCCTTCATTAGTTCTCTTACCCCCATTTTTTCTCCTTGTTCTAAGATTAAAATGTATATATATATATCAATACAATATTATTCACGTAAGTATATAAACAGATGGTATGATGGTAAGAAACCGAGAAGATGGCCATATCATTTGGTCTTTTTACTTTCTTGATTTTCCCCTTCCATTCGTTTCAACTCCACTTCCCAATCACATCTCATTTGGATCAACGTTTTTAAATCATATTCATCAAATTCATCACATTGTGGAGTCGAACCGCACCCAAAAGCCTCTTTGGTATTCTCCCAAAATCCCCTATCATATACATTCTGTTGTAAAGCATATTTAAAATATTCACGCACCCAGAACTCCGGGGCTGGGGATGCGGGGAGTGTATTTGTTGTCCCGTCGGACCCCTTTGTTGGGGAAATCCAAGGTGATTGTTCAGGTTCGAACCACCCATGGTGACTTTTAGGTCTATTTTGTCGTTGAACTATATCCTGCATGTATAATTCATCGATTGTTGGGGTGTAACGAGGAGTTGATGATGGATTTAACAATAATGGAAACGGAATTCGGACTTCTTTTTTCACATTTTTGCCAGCTTGATTTTTCCCACAAGATTGCCCGTCACAACATTCTTTAGAGTTTGAAGTGGGTACTGTAGGAACACATCCAACAACCTCACCATCATCATTGATTCCCTTTTGATCAGTTTCAGCGTGATCCTTCCGACCATCAGCAAGAAAATCATCAATTTTCCCGATTGTGTCCAAAAATTCATCCCTTTCTTTTTTAGTTCCCATTTGAAACGTTTTGACATCATTATCATACATACGTTGTTCCAATTCGTCACCGAGGAAAGTCCATTGTAACCAGTTGCGGACGTGACTGCGTCTAATATCTTCATTTGATGTGATGTTAAATAAAACAAGACGAATATGATAGCAAGTAAATAAAACAACCGGAATGGATAAAAACCAAATTAGACAAAAAATTGTCCACAGGATTGGGAATTTCAATGCTAAAGATTGATGTTTATAAAAATAATAAGTAAAAAAATTTAAAGGGGAATAAAAATTAGTATGATGATCAAATCCCAATGCCATATTTAATTGCCTATCCAAAGAATACGCTTCAGAAATTGAATTCATCACGATTAACATAACCCATGATCCATATGTAACCAACCATGAATGGATAACCAACATGGTAAAAAAAATATAATAATTTCCTTGTCCGATATGAGTGTTAAGCCACCAGCAATGATGATCGGTTCTCGGTACGCAAGTACCACATAATGAACAATGTTGCGAACGAGCAGGTCGGGGTTGTTGACAATCTTTACACCAAGTATTCTGGAAAAAAATAGTATTATCATAGCGAAATTTGCCCACAAATTGGTACCAAAATGGCCCAAACCGTTCCTTAACAGCGTATAGTAATTCATTACTAATGGTATCCGTCGGTTTGAGAGCTTTTAGCTCAGGGGGGATAAAATCTTTATGGATTGGGGAGTAAAGAACATCGGGTTTGGAAAGGGTGGCAATCGCAAAGGAAATCATTGAAGTCAAGACAGTTACAATTGAAAGCCATTTATGGACTGAATATTCTGGCAAATATGGATAACCAGAATAAAAAAAGCAACCAAAACCTCCATAAAGAATCCCACCAAGGATAAATTGGAGGATGGAATTACGAGTACGGAAGAGATATTCTTTTATAGATAATTTAGGAGTGTGGGTTGTTTCAATTTGAACTTCTTGCCCATTGAGTAGCATTTCTTTTTTCTTCAACGCAAGGCCTTCATCGGTTAAATCTTCATTTTTAAGACCATCTATCAATGTTGGATTTAACATAAAGACAACAAATGGGAGCGGAATACAAAAAATCAGAAACCAACCAAGCATAAGAATTTTTCGTGACGCAAGAAATCTTTAAGTTAATTATAACCAAGATTAATGACCAGCTAGTCAGATTTGATAGAACGAATGTAACGTTTTCGAGGAGTTATGGAGGGATGAGCTTGAGGGTCAAGAAGATTGGGTTTTTTCCCTACTCTGGGGTGAGGAACAACTTTCTGGATGCAAATAGGGGAATATCAATGACGTTAAACGTTAATACATGCCCCACCACGTCATTGGTGCGATATATATGAGAGATCTATTCATCGGGGGTTATTAGGACGAGGTAATCCCAAGTTTGGGCGACGTACAAAAGGAAATCAATAGGTAAAAAAAAAAGGAGTTACTTGGGTATAACCGGTAATATATAAAATGATTACCGTGGGAATGTTGTGTATGACTCTAGTTGAGCCATTTTCGTGTTCGATTTCAGTTGGGGTATGCCAACTAGAGGCGGTAATAAATTTGTGACATTTCGATTTTGGTTTGAAATTTTCAAATATTTTCAAATATTTTCAAAAATTGTCAAAAAATAATTTATTCTCCCGGGTGGGAGTAACTCATCATTTCTTGTATATTGGCGTTCATAACCGCGTATTTATTCAAGCTACCCGCCAATTCCACCTCTAACAGCTCTATCTCCCCCCTTTTTTCATTTTTTATCTTCGAAAAGCAAAAATCTCAATCCGTCTGTCCTTCACCCTCTCGCCTATCATCTTCCCCATCCCATCCCATTACCCGCCTCCCCCCAACCGCAGCTCTCCGCTTGATATGGATTGGCCAACTGATGACGATGTTCAAGCTGCAAATGCCAAGCTTCAGCCATCTTCTTTAAAAGCTGGTTTCGTAAAAAAGCGTAAACAACCTGATGGTGGGTTCGATACTATCCATAGTAATAATGACAGCGATCAAGATGGATCTGATGATGATTATCTTCAAGGTGGCGGTAAAAAACAAAAATTAAAAGAAGTTGATGCAACGATAAGACCATCTCGTTATCGTATGATGAACAAATCAATCCGCATGGTTACTTCTAAGGTCAAAACCAGTGTTGACCCCCGTTTTATGGATCATGCCGGTAAATATGATAAAAAATATGTTGATAAAAATTATGCATTTTTGGATGAAATGCGTGAACAAGAAATCAAAGTTCTTAAAACTGCTGAAAAAAAGTCCAAAAGTGGCGATACCAAGGAAGAATTACGCCGTGCTATTCAATCCCGTGAAGAATATCTCCGCGGTAAACAACGTGGTCAAGAAAAGGATAAATTACTTGCTGAATATAAACAAAAACAAAAACAAGATGCAAAACAAGGGATTGGCCCCAAACATATTTCCGAAAAACAACTCAAGAAACAACTTGGGATGGCAAAAGATTATTTATCATTATCGCAGAATCAAGTTGATAAGAGAATTAAACACAAGATGGAATCACGTACCAATCGTGATAAAGCTGAATTTCGTGCACAAGCTGGGGCAAATCCAAAGAGGAAATAAACTTGTGGGGATTAATATGATAACAACGGTGATTGAATAAGCCAGGAGTCGGTTTTATTTGTCATTATTTATTTTTTCAAGAACAACTTTTCTTTTTTGTCTTTCTACGGTGTGAAACTCTCCAAAAGCTTGACCCCGTAGTTTGATCCATTGCCAGGAGTTTCGACAATGCGATTTTTACTGAAAACGAAACAAAACGAAACAAAACAAAAAGAAACAATTTTAAGAATCAGTCCAAGTAATTGACCCCACTAAAAACTGTGTTAAATGTGGTGGTGGCACCCTATTAGGGAATAAACAATATAAAATAGGTTTAGTAATAGCTCTACTTGGATCATTTTGATTTGGAATGGCTTGAATGTGGACGAATCCAGCAACTGGGAAATTAATAATATTATTTTGTTCATTATTTTGACCACCTTTATCATCAACACAATACGATAATGCCAAAATTGAATTTTGTTTTAAATCACCATAAACAACTCGATCTAAATCAATCCCAACAAGAGTTTGTTGTTGTTGAAATTCTTCTTCACGGCCAAGTGGCAATGCAGTTAAAGGAACACTCATAGTTTTATCAGTTGAATAAATTGAAATATGTTCAAAAGAGAGTGTATTTGATAATGGAATATATTGGCCCTTTTTTCCACGAAAGTAATGATCAATTTTGAGTTTTTGATCCCATAAACGGACTTCATCGGATTGAACAACAACACCAAGAAATTTCGGAATACGTGCAACTGCAATACCAGCGTTTAAAGTTTGAAGAGGTTTATGAGAGAGTAATTTCGCATGAAGGGATTCATTATCTAAAACTAAGATTAAATTAACATGGAATAATTTACAAATTTTTTCAATCAAAATGATATTATTTTCGTTCAATATAGCCAATTCATCCGGGGTGTCAATAAATGTACCGGCATGTTTAGTTAATAGAATCATCTCTGGGGGGATATTAGTAGTATCAGATTTAGTAATATATCCAGGGAAATCCGTACTTCTCATTGTTGATGACAACATTCTTTGTTGGACAGCATCTCCTAAAGCATTGCATTCTGCTAAGAATAAATCTTCATGAGTATTGATCGTTTTATGACCATAAAAATATACTAATGGGGTAGTTTTACCGAATGATAATAACGCATTAGGTTTTGATTGACAAGTGATTGGGGTACTAGTAATAGTTCCAGGGATTGAAAAGTTATTATTGTTAATATTTAAATCAACGTAAGTTGGATTCCAACCACTTCGTAATGCATAATGTGATAATGTACGTAATATACTCGTCTTGCCAGTTTGATTACGACCAAGTAAGAGAACTGTTGGGCCGGCAATATTATTATTTTCACTATGACGGCGATCTTTTTCAAGTTCGTTATTAATATTTGCCAAAAATGGAAAACTAGTATCGTTTGTAATATAAATAACATCAGGTGTACCTAAAATTTCAACTTCACAACCAGTCCAGGAGAAAAAGCTATATCCCCCTGGTATGGTGAGTTCATATGTAAGGCTATGGATCAAATTAGTCCCAAAACATTCGCAAGTACCGCTAAGAATGTTTACAGAGACTGATTGTTGCGGTTGAAGGACTAATCTCAATTCATGGAGTCGCGTGATGGAATATTTGTTAATATCGCGAGAAATGACGAACGGGTCGTCCATTGTGTGAGTGCTGAAGAGGTTGGGTGTTCGAGAAAGAGTCTAGTAATGGAGGTCTGAGGGGAGGGAATTTTGACGGGTTGTGGTGTTTTTTTGGGCAAGATTTTGAAACTTTTGGGTATAATGGTGGGGGATTTGAAATCAAAGCGGATTATGAGGTGAGTTGGTATAATATGATCGTGATGACTGTTGTGTTGATGTGACGGAGAATAATGAATAGAGTTATTTTATTTTTTAATTAAATCGGAAAACCAAAAAAAAAAAAAAACTGGAAAAAAACCGAAAAAAAAAATATTGAAGAAAAAAACTGTTTTAAGAAAAAAAAAACAATCAAAAAAAGCCTTCATTCGAGCCGCATTTCCCCATTGTTGCAAGCAGACTGATAAATTACCATTTTATTCTTTTGGTTTATCGATTTTTCAAGAACTACCCGGTATAACTTCTGTCTAGTACCAAATATTGACTTTTATTGTCTTTTTTTCGAATCATGACCCGATTTTTTTATTTTTTTATTTTATCTTGTGAATAAAAGCTGCTTTTCATTGCATTAGTTTTTGTCTCATTTTCCATGATACAACTCTAAAACATATACACCCTCTCCGAAATGTAAAAACAACCCCAATTCCGTTTCCTATATAAATATATAACACCATCCCAACCCCTTTTTCACAAATTCTTATTTGCAAAAAAATATCCAAAAAAACCGACCCAAAAATGTTCAAAACCCAGCAACACCAATATGTCTCCTTCCAAGCCATTCGTTCTTGCTTTTGTCGTAATTTTCGCCCTACTAGCATTAGTAAGCGCGGAAATGACAATCACATACGACTCCCCGGAACAATATGCCGGTAGAACGACTCGCATTACCTTTGACAGTACTGATTTTGCAACAGAAAACACCATTTTCGATTTTGGCCATTCGTCTCAATGTGCATACCTCCTCGATACTGTTTATCCAGCTATTGATACTATTGGCCATTGTTATGTTACCAATGATATTACTCAAACTGTCGGTGAATTGAGATCAAAATGTGAAAAATTTGATACAACAAAGGACGAACAGGTTGCATTTACTCTTACTTTAACCGCAAAAGTCCCAGAAAAATCCACCGTTACTTGTTGGATCAATTATGCCGATGAGCCAATGATTGGTCGCGTTGAAGGTGATAAAATTTTATATCGTTCTTACAAAACTGATGCTACAACCAAACCAGATCCTGTCCCAACTGAATCAGTTTTCCCAATTTTTACTCAATACACCGCAAGTGCTTCCCTTTTATCATTTGCTCCAACTACTGGCGAAATTACCATTCAATATAACAACCCTGGTTCTGGTATTTTCAAAGTCACTTATGATTCCACCAAAATGAAGTTATCATTTGATGATTTATATTGTTATACCCCTAACCAAGGTGCTCAAACCATCACTGGTCGTTGGTTCTATATCGATAAAACTCAAGAACTTTATTTACATAAACGTTTTGGCCCACTTAGCAAAGAACCATTAACCTGTACTTTGACTATTTCCGCCAATGTTCATATCCCACAAGCACTCTTTACCTTCCAACGTGGTTCACCATACGAAGCAAAGTTTGCGTTTGAATATGTTAAGGGTATTGACATGGCTATCCCAAATGTTGTTGTTCCAACTGAACCCGGTGTTGATCCAACCCAAGGTACGTTATCTTTCCCAGTTTACTTCCCAGCTGGTGTCTCCAAAGGGGCATTAGTTGGTCTCAGTTTCTTTGAAAATGATAAAGCTAATAGAGGCCCTGCCTCTACTGAAGAATATATCAAAGGTTATCACCATACTACCCTCCCAACTGATTTCGAATACGTAAATAATGGCCTCTATTTAGCCGTTAGATATACTTCCGAAACTCCACTCCCCGCAGCTGCTTATTTCATAGCAACATGGACTTTTGACCATACATCTTTCACATCTCAAGCTGATCGTGCGTATGTCATTATTTATAAAAACATTAAAGAAGAAGATGTTGGTAAGGAATCCATGTTGATTGTTAAGGCTATTTATCCTGAATACAATTCCAAATCCGACAATCTTAAAAAAATTTTATATATCCGTTCAGTTTTACGTAACAAAATGATTCAAAATGAACTTACTAATTCTGGTTGGTCATTAAATATTACTTCCGTTGTTACTGCACATTTAGTTCCAATGGATTATACCGATGGTAATGGCTGGGTTACTGTTTTTTATCTTACCGATTCATATAACTCCGTTCGTCGTAAATATACCTGTCATTCAACCCAAGATCCGTCTAAACCATTAGAAGAATGGCATCGACCTGAAATGTATATTGATTTTGGTACTATCTATGTCTTCTCAAAGACCATTTTAGCACCGGGTGAATCCATCACAATTAACTGTTTAATGCCAATTCAATACCAAAACTTAATTGGTTATTTACCACCTGCTAAAGAACGCCAATTACGTATCGCATCATGGTCTTATGATCGTACTACACCTGATGGGGCTAACACTTATGAAAGTAATCATTCTCATGCTATTACCCCACTTGTTCCAATTGATGCAAACCATTATTCCGCTGTTGTTTTCAAATTCCAAACTGAAGAATCTGTTTTAGCAACTGAAGATAGCTTTATTAATCATTTTGTCAAGATATTTAAGGTTATGTCTGAAGTCAAAGATAATGAAACCCAAAAATCTATCTTTGGTGGTAATCTCCATTCCGAAGGTGTTTATTCCATCTTAAATTATCAATTCCTTAACGGTACTGGTGTTACTTTTGATCCATATAACTCCATCGATGTTAAATCCCTCAATGCCCATGCAGCTACCTGTGCATTGGCAATTGAGCAATATGGCCCATACACTGTTGAATATTTTGAACAATATTTAGCTGAACTCAATCGTGTTCTTGCTCCTTATAATACCATTGTTACTCAATTAATCCCTGATCGTGTCTATTTAGAATCTAATGGGATCGCCGCTTGTGGTTCACCTACTCAACGTAAATGTCTTGTTGGTGGGAAACAATACAACTCATCAAGTTGTGGGGGATATGGTGAAGCATCTACCCGAGGCTGTACTTTAACTCCAGATGTATATAATCCATTTTCAAGTAATTCTGTCGCAATTTCTTCTTTATTTGCAATTATTGTTGCCGTTGTTATGGTTATTTTTTAAAATTGATGCAGCAATCTTTTTCTAAACAAACAAATTTGACCATTTTCTGTGTTTATTTCTTTTGCAGTTTTATTGTGTATTCATAATATATTGTTTACAATATTTGTCTCATCGTGGAGACTTTTTTCAGCTCAATCGAAGCATTTTTGTTGATTCTGGTGGTGCTCATCATCACCATACGTTGAGTTGTTCCAATACTCCTACTATAAACCAGATTGTTTGGGGTGGAATTGCGAGTATAAGAGCAACTCAGTCACTGGTTTATTTCCAAACAAAGAAAAAAAAAGAAATTAATCACAGATAAATGAACAATAACAAAAACAAACAAAAGCACAAAAATGATAGTATTTAAACATCCCTAACAGCAACAACAGTCATTTCGACAAGGCATTCAGGTGTATACATCGCAGCTTGTACACAAGTACGCGCTGGCGGTTGGCCAGGTACAACCCATTCATCCCAAACTTGATTTAAAGCATTATAATCTTTCATATCTTTTAAATAAATAGTAACTGATAAAATGTTTGCTTTATTTGTACCAGCTGATGATAAAAATTTGTCAATATTTTCAAGGGTTTGTTTGGTTTGACCGATAATATCAAGTGACAAATCATCAGCGAGTTGCCCAGCGAGATGGACCATAGGACCATGACATGCTGCTTCACAAAAACGCTTAGAGGCGTGAAAACGGTCTATTTTTAGAGTGGTGGTGGTGGTTGTTGTAGTTGTTGTGGTGGTTGGTTGCGATGCAACGGAAATCTCTGAGTTTTGTTCAGTTGTGGACATGTCGCGAGCTGTGGTGTTGAACAGGGATAGAGATGAGTGGGAAGTAAATGGTACAGAAGTTATGAGAGGGGAGTTCAATGTAGTGGGGTGTTGGTTGAAGTGGAGCGTGGTGTTGTTTATCGAAGCAGGGCAAGATTTGTGTTTTGAAAATTGTTTTAGTTGAGTGGTTTGGATGGAGGAAATGATTTTGGGTGTTAATTTGGATGATTTTTTCGTTGAAACGGGAAGTTTTTGTTTGGAGGTTTTGGTAGAAGATTTAAGCAGAGCAGATGATTTCATTTTAAATGAGTTGATGGTATCTAGGAATTACTTTGTGATTATTTTGAGCAAATTGGAATTGCAGGATGCAAGAAGGGGAAGAAAAAGAGGGCAAAAAACAAAATTGCAATTTTTCAATACGGGGGTTTAAGTTCACATTTAATTTGGGCATTATCTGTGGTTAAAATAATGACCATCATTAATTTTCCAGTTGATATGGTTTGCCCATAGTCAAGCCATGCCAAATCAAAATAATCCAAGCCGGGAAATTACCCAACCTATTTTATGCTGAAAGATTTTGGAGAAAAATGAGAAAATGTTAATAAACCGGGTAATATGTGATACAAGATAGGAATAGACGAGTCATATGGGTTAAAATTCAGAGTTTGATGGTATAGATCAATATTTGATTGTATCACTCCCATCTCAAAGAGAGATAATTTTTATCAGAAACTTTGAAAAGTGTCAAAACCGAAAAAAAAAAAAAAAAAATGGAAACATGATTAAGATATTTGTTTTCAATAATTAAAATTCATATGATGAGTTCTAATAAATTCAAAACGGGTGTATATGTATTCAGAATTTCATTGTTCCGAACTTGGATTACCCATCTATACCTAAAATGTTGCCAAATTACAAACTGACCTTGAATGAAAAAAAGTACCCAATACCTTTTGGGGATATTCAGACCATCCTACATATCCTTTTGATCAAAGTATCTAACTATGTCTGCACACCATTACGCTTAAAACATCTCCCTCATCTTAAACCAAATTTCAATTTGACCAACAAAAAAATCTAATTTTTCGAAAAAAAAAAAAAATACCTCACCAAAATACGAATAAATAACCATCACCGCTGTAAACGACAACTGCTCCCAGCAAAAAAATGAATAAAGGTCTCGTTTTAGCTGCGGTTGCGCTCTTAGTCGGTCAAACTACCGCACAACTCGGGCTTCTTACAAACTCCGTTTTGGGTCAAATCCCTATCCAAGTCCCAACCCAACAACTTGCTGGTGTCCAAGGAATTGCTGGTCCTATTGGACCAGTAGGGGGGATCGGTATTGGTCCTTATGGGGGGATTCCACCTCCTTTAGGATTAGGATTGGGGTTATTGGGTGGTTTTGGTGGCTATGGGGGTTTTGGTCCGGGCTTCGGTCCGGGGTTAGGCTATGGGGGTTTTGGTCCAGGTTTTGGTCCAGGTTTTGGTCCAGGTTTTGGTCCAGGATTAGGTTATGGGGGTTTTGGCGGTGGTTTTGGAGGTCCAATTGTTCCACCACCGCCGCTACAAGGTCAAGTACAAGCACAAGTCTTCCAAACTCGTGATGGTGAATCTGTTAAGGTTGACGATGAAGAATATGATGAAGAACATGATAAAGAACATGATAAAGAACATGAGAAAGAACATGAGAAAGAACTTGATGAAGAAAATGATAAAGAACATGATGAAGAATATAATAAATGGACTGATTACAAGTGGATTAAAAAAGTCTTAGAAGACTTAGAAAAAGATCTTGGTATTAAATATGATGTCGAAAAGGATCAATTTTATGATAAAGATGGAAAAACTGTTGATGAAGATCATGTTATTAACCTTATTGAAGAACTTTATGAATAAGGTCGGGTTGCATTGCGTTGTGTTGCTTTGGGTTGCGTTGCGTTGGGTTGCGTTGGGTAATTTATTTTCTCAGGAGTGGCAGTTTTAATTTTTTGTTGTGTTTGTTCGCGAAAAAACAAAAAACTGCCCCCCCCCCCC
>Ga0256901_1001504_pt1 | contig 11670 bp, 10 predicted proteins | sample MC6MC0689MT_FD_190200 | JGI IMG/M metagenome (GOLD analysis project Ga0256901, IMG submission 190200) | Metatranscriptome of enriched soil aggregate microbial communities from Iowa State University, Ames, United States - MC6-MC0689-MT... | ecosystem: Environmental > Terrestrial > Soil >... | reverse complement strand
TTTAAAGGAACAAAAAGGTATCAGTAGGTTAACTTTACCGAGTGGCCAAGGTTATCGTTTGGTAGATATTGATGATATTATTCACATAGAAGCTGATAGTAATTATTCCATTTTTCATTTAAAAACCGAAGAAAAAATAACAGTTTCTAAGGTTCTAAAAGACTACGAAGAGATTTTGCCAGAAGAACGTTTTATGAGGATACACAAATCAAGTATCGTTAACTTAAAATACGTAAAGGAGTACAATAATAAGAACGGCTTAGTGTTAGCTTTATCAAACGGCGAAAACATTGTGGTTTCAAGGCGAAGAGCAAGCGATTTTTTCGAGAAAATTAAAAACTACGGACAACTACAAAGTGAGAAGTAAGGCATTTAAGATAGTTACACTTTGCTTGCTGGTCATTTTAGGTCAGAGGGAAATTTATGCCCAAACCGTTTATCTTCCTCATTACACCACTAAAGATGGTTTGCCCAGCAACAATTGCTATTATACTTTGCAAGATCAAAAAGGCTTTATTTGGATAGCTACCGATGCGGGAGTAAGCAGATTTAATGGTTCCATTTTTGAAAATTTCTCGGTAGACGACGGCTTGCCCGATAATCAGATTTTACAACTAAGACAGGATAGTAAAGGCAGAATTTGGTTTATGGCTTTAAATGGACAGCTCAGCTATTTCTTAAATGGAAAAATACATAACGAACGTACAGACAAGCAATTAAAAGACTTAAACTTTAATGGAGTAGTCGTATCCTTTTTAGAAGATAGCAGAGGGAATTTATGGTTTGGCACCAACAACAACGTCATTGGCACTTGGGATGGCACTAAAACCACAAAAATTGTTTCAAAGCTTGCTAATCAGAAATATCAGAACGCCTTTCTATATGAAGATCAGCAGCAAAATATCAGGGCAATAACTAGCACTTCAAATTTCATTTTCAAAAATGGAAATTTTGTCACATCAACAACTAAAATTCTTCCCATTTCTTATAAAACCATCCGCCAGCAAAACGGCAATATTTATTTCTTAAATAAGGATGGATTAAATGTGGCAAACAATGGAGAGACTAAACAAGTGCTTAAGTTAAACCAGCAATTACTGAACAGCGATTTGGGTTACATTTTCTTAGGCGAAAAGAAAATATGGGTTTGTACTAACACCGGCATAAAGGGTATTAATCTCGATGGAACTGAGGAAAAAAGCTTTTTAAAAGGTGTAAGCGTAAACCAAGCAATTAGAGACCAACAGCAAAATCTGTGGTTCACTACAAAAAATGGCATATACAAACTTCCTAAACCGAAAGACCAATTACATACTATTGGCAAAGCTGATGGATTGAATAGTCCAAACATCAAAAGTATCGTAAAGGACAAAAACGATAGATTGTGGCTAGGTGGCAATACTGACGTCATCACTATACTAGCATTGGATACAAAGAGGTCTATTGAATTAAAGCTTCGAGACGCAACGAAATATAATGTAATTAAGCAATTAACGGTAGATAAAAAGAACGGTAAAATATTTTTTGCTTCCGACTACGGTTTAGGTTCAGTGAGTAGCTCCTACCCTCTCATCAAAGATTTCAGGTTCTTAAAAGAAGTGAACAACAATGTTTTCGTAGTTAAAAACTTTACGATAGACAGCACTTCAAAACTTACACTTTCCATGTCTTCGGGAGTGGTTATCATTAACGACAGAAACCAACTAGAATTTTCATCCTTTAAATACAAAGAGCAAGAAGACTTTTTTAAAGATAGGTCATATCGCGTTTTTTATGATAAAGAACAGAATTTATGGTTTTCAAATATCAATGGCCTATCAGAATTTAATCATAATAAGCTAAACAAGCATTATGCAAAATATCCGCTACTAACTAAAAGGATAAATGATATGCGCCAACTGGCAGATGGCAGCATTGCGATGGCAACTGACGGTTATGGCATCATCATTTTCAAAAATGGACAAATTACCCATATCATCAACCACCAAAAAGGACTTACCAACAACATCATCAATAAACTTTTTGTAAGAGATCATTACCTGTGGGCAATTAGTACTACTGGAATTAATAGAATTTCTATAGATAAAAATAAAGTTAACATTAGCGCTTTCGACGATGTCAATGGACTTTTATCTGATGATCTGAATGATTTGTACATTGATAAGGATACGGCATATTTCGCTACAAATAACGGATTGGTATATTTTGCCTACAATCATTCGCTACAAAATACAGTGGCACCAAAAATCTACATCACATCCATCCTTAACAATAAAAAGCTACTTGATTTAACACAAAACAGCTTTACTTTAAAACCTAACGAGCAGAATTTAATTATTAATTTTAGTGCTGTAGATTTCAAGAACAGGAATATTACCTACAGGTATCGCTTAAAGGAAAATGCAACTTGGGTAGAAACGAAAAACAGAAGACTAGAACTTTCATCACTAGAACCTGGCGTGTATACCTTTGAAATTAGTGCCAGGAGCCAAAACAGTAACTGGAGCAAACCAGCAAAAATTAAGCTTACACTCGAACGCAAGTTTTATCAAAGTTGGTGGTTTATGGCAGCATTAGCCATTTTGGTTGGTTATCTTATCTATGTGATAGGTGTTCGGATTACAAAACAGCAGAAAAACAAAGAACAAGAGCAACTTCTTTTAAAGAATAAGATTTTAATGCTGGAGCAACAAGCCTTGCAAGCGATGATGAACCCACACTTTGTGTTCAACGTAATGAATTCTATCCAGCATTTTATCAATACAAAAAATACGGCTTCAGCTAATAAAGTACTTACCGGCTTTGCCCGACTAATTAGAAAAAATTTAGAAATCTGTACCCAAAGCTACATTTCATTAGAGGAAGAAACCAATTACCTTAACCTATACTTAAGTTTGGAAAAAAACCGCTTTGGCGACAAATTCCGATATCAAATCAATGTCGACGAAAATATTGACAAGGAAGAAACCTTCGTGCCGTCAATGCTGCTGCAGCCATTTATAGAAAATGCCATTTGGCATGGCATTATGCCCAAAGAAGATGGCGGCGAAGTTATCATTACGATAAAGGAAGCTGATGATGAAACTTTATTAATTAGCATAGCTGATGACGGCATTGGAATTAAGAACTCTTTAGCGAGTAAAAAAAATGGCCACCAAAGTAAGGGAATGGCTTTAACTAACGAAAGAATTAACCTTTTGAACAAAATTGAAGCAAAAGCTATACAATTAGACGTGAAACAGAATGGAAAAACAGGCACTATTGTTACCATTTCTGTACCAATGAACCGTTAAAATACCGTTTACTCAAATATTACTACCACTTACTAAATAAGAACACATCTTCGCAAATTTTGTATTAAACTTGTTATAAGAAATTAAACAAACATTAATTGTTTGTTCTGAGAACGTTCATATAGGATTGACAAAAGATATTATTTTAACCTAACCTAAAAGTATATCTCAATTCAGGTTTCATTTGTGTGTTAAAAAGCGTCCCGGTTTTTATAATTAGGACGCTTTTTTAGTTTAAAAACCCTTGGTTTTTAAACTAAAAAAAAGGCTTTAAAAAAATCAAAAAAAAATTTTCAAAAAACTGTTTTTATCATAATTTTGAGCGCTGTAAAAAAAACAAAAACATTGTTCTTTTATCTATTAAAAGATTTTTGTAATTTAGAATAGCGCATTTAACTTTCGAACTATTAACTATTTTTTGTGTAATGAAGACGCCAAAAAAACCTATTCAGAACAAGCCAGCTGGCAAGCCAAATTCAAAGAAAGAAGAGGATGAAGAATTAGACGACATCCAAGATGAGAAAATTGTAGATGAGGATGAAGATGTGCTAGATATGCCTCTTGATGACTTAGATACGTTCGATAGTTACGACGATGATGACGACGATGACTATTAATGATCAATCATAAAAGATTACAACGACAAAAAGCCCCGAAATTCGGGGCTTTTTGCTATTTTTAGCCCTTCACAGAGAGCGAATGAAAGCGATATTAGTTAACAATACCCAAACCGAACAACAGTTTCTAAACATAGTTGAAAAGCTTTATCAAAATGACAAAGCGTACATCAGGCCATTAGACCAAGATGTAAAGAAAGTTTTCGACGCGAACCAAAATCCATTTTTTAAGCATGGACAATGCATTAGATGGATTTTAGTTGATGATGCAAACAACGTTTTGGGTAGAATTGCTGCTTTTGTGAACGAGAAAAAAGCTTTTGGCTACGAAGTTCCCACTGGTGGAATGGGCTTTTTCGAATGCATAGACGATCAAACCGCAGCTAAGGTACTATTTGACACTGCCAAAAGCTGGTTGATAGAAAAAGGCATGAAAGCTATGGAAGGGCCTATTAATTTTGGTGAGAATGACACTTTTTGGGGACTTTTGGTAGAAGGATTTATTCCCGCTTCTTACGGAATGAATTATCATCCGCCCTACTATCATAACTTGTTTAAAAGCTATGGATTTGAAACCGCTTACGAGCAAATAACCAACATCATCGACCTAACCATTCCTTTCCCGGCTAGGTTTACCAAAATTGCCAACTGGGTGGCCGCAAAACCTGGTTACACTTTCGAGCATTTCAATAAGAATAACGCTGAGAAATACATCAACGATCTGATGGAAATTTATAACGATGGCTGGCAAGATTTTGAAAATTTCACACCTATTAAAAAAGAAACCTTACAAGAGAGCTTCAAGCAAATGCAGGTGATAATGGATGAGCACTTGATTTGGTTTTCATATATTAATGGAGAACCTGCTTCTTTCATTGTACTTATTCCAGATGCTAACCAAATGATTAAAGACTTTAACGGACAGCTTGGCTTATTGCAAAAATTAAAATTTGCTATTAGACGCTGGGCAGGTGTAAAACGCATGAGAGCCATTGTGATGGGAACCAAACAAGCTTACCAAAAACACGGTTTAGAATCCGCTTTATTCATTAAATTAGGAGAATACGTATTACCCAAAAATCAATATACCGAACTGGAACTATCTTGGGTAGGAGACTTTAACGATAAGATGTTGGCTTTACATGAAGCAACTGGAGCTAAGTTTGGCAAGAAACACTTGACGTTGAGGAAGAGTTTTTAGGGACAGCAGCATTTTTAACGTCTACTCGTCATTTCGACCGTAGTGGAGAAATCTTTAAATTTTGTAATGACAGGTTCAAAGATTTCTCCATTTCGCTGCGCTTCAGTCGAAATGACGGCAGTATTAATAAATGAGGAAATATTAAAGTCCCAACTTATCATATAAATCAATTACTTTCTTCTGCAACTTCATCACTTCTACATCTTTGTCGGCAAGTAGCTTTTGCAATGCTTCAATTTCTTCTGTTATATTTTGTGATGGGACAGAGGTGATATCTTTAGAGATAATGCTAACAATGGCAACTTTGAAATATTTTGCAATTTGGGCAAGTCGAGACAAATTGATATCCGTTTGGCCACCTTCTATTTTTGACAAAGCCGCAACAGAAATATCAAGTGCTTTTGCAACTTCTGTTTGACCTTTTGACTGCGCCAGCCTCAATTGCCTTATATTGGCTCCGATTTCCTGAATTAGCTTTTGCTTAGCCAAAACTTATGATTTTAATTCACTTGCCAGCTTCAATAAATCTAAACCGGCGTAGTTACCAGAGCTCATTAGCAACAAGTTGGTTTTAGCAAAGTCTAGGCTTTTGATATAAGTTGCTAATTCTTCCGAGTTACTGTAAAATAAGATACGATCATCATCAAAAGCTGCACGAATTTGACCCGCAGTCAAAGGCTCCATCCTTTTTTGAACAAACGTTTGATTATCGATGTATACGATGGCTACATCTGCTGCTTGCATCGAATTTTTATACTCGTCTAAAAAATCCTTATTTAAACTACTGAAGGTATGCAACTCCATCATAGCCACTAACTTTCTATCTGTAAACTGGCTTTTTACCGCCTGTATAGTTGCTTTTAGTTTTGATGGGGAATGCGCAAAATCCTTATAAACATTGGTTTGATTTACTGCACTTAACAACTCTAATCGCTTAGCAGCACCTGAAAAAGAAGCAATGGCTTCATCAAAGGCAGCGGCGTTTATTCCTAGCTGTTCGCAAACCTCCTTTGCAGCATTAAGGTTCATCAGGTTATGGTCTCCGAAAACTTTTAAAGCGGTTTGTTGAGGCAACAAATAAGTAACCCCATCGTTCACTTCATGTGCAGGCACACCATAAGGTATCTTCACCACATTTGCTTGTGATTGCTCAACCGTATGCTTTAATTCTTCATCCAGTTCGCAATAAATAAGCTTACCTCCTGGAGTAATCGTATCTATGAACTTAGCAAATTGCAATACATAGTCTGCAAAGGTTGGAAATACGTTAATATGGTCCCAAGCTATACCACTAATTACAGCAATATTGGCGTGGTATAAGTGAAATTTTGGTCTTCTATCAATAGGTGAAGCTAGGTATTCATCTCCTTCTATCACCATAATTGGAGCAGAATCTGTAATTTTCACCATCGTATCAAAGCCAGCAAGCTGTGCTCCTACCAAGTAATCAAATTCCTTTTGGTAATGGTTAAGCACATGCAAAATCATAGAAGTAATGGTAGTTTTACCGTGACTGCCACCAATAACCACTCTAGTTTTATCTTTCGATTGTTCGTAAATGTAAGCTGGATAAGAATAGATTTTAAGTCCTAATTCCTGCGCCTTCAATAACTCTGGATTATCAACACGGGCATGCATTCCTAAAATAACAGCATCGATATCCTGCGTAATCCTACTTTCATCCCAACCCATTTCGGCTGGCAACAAACCTTTCGCAGCCAACCTAGTTTTAGATGGCTCGTAAATTACATCGTCAGAACCTGTTACATTAAACCCTTTTTGATGTAATGCAATGGCTAAATTATGCATGGCAGCGCCACCGATAGCTATTAAATGAATTCTCATAAACTCTTCTAGCCTTCCAAAAGGAAGAAACCAATTTAAAATCTTAAAAAAAAAATGCTCCGCTTTAGAGATTGGGTTTTATTGTTTTACAAACTTGGCTGCTACCCACTCGTTAATTTTCTTGTGGTTAAGGTATGTTAATCCAAATTTTTCACAGTGCGATTTGATAATATCCAAATCTGGTGTTTCATAAAAACCACTGAAAAAAATGGTGCCTTGTTTTTTTAAAACCGCAGCATAACTTTCTATCTGATCCAAAAGAATATTTCTGTTGATATTAGCTAAAATGATGTCAAAAGTTTGATTAGGAATTGCTTCCTTGCTACCATGTAATGAAGTCAGGTTATCAATATCGTTCAACTTCGCATTTTCTATAGCGCTTTCGTAACAAACCTCATCATAATCAATAGCAACAATTTCTTTAGCGCCACGCTTAGCAGCTAAAATACCCAAAATAGCTGTGCCTGCACCCATATCCAGAACCTTAGTGTCGCTAAAATCTGTTTCTAGGATATATTGCATCATCATTGTTGTAGTTTGATGATGCCCGGTACCGAAAGACATTTTAGGGTCGATAACGATTTCGTATTGATATTGTGGTTGCGCTTCGTGAAAAGTAGCCCTAACGTAGCAATCATCGCTAATAATTAATGGACTGAAATTGCTTTCCCATTCTTTATTCCAGTTTTCAGAAACCACTTTCTCTATTTGATAGCTTGCATTTAAGGTCTCATTTTCTGATAACAAGGTTTTAAGTTGTCCTTCTTCAAATAAGCTCTGTTGCACAAAAGCGTCAAAACCGTTTGTAGTATCTTCAAAAGTTTCGAAACCGATATCTGCTAACTCAGCAATCAATAGGTCTTTTTGATATTCTTCAATTTCGCCAAAGGCAAAAGTCAATTTTAGGTAGTCCATATTAAAATTTAAGAAACTTTTCTGCCTTGCTTGTCAGTCTGAGCTTGTCTAAGACTTTATCAAAATGTTTCGACAAGCTCAACATGACACGACCGCCCTAATAAAAAAGTTAAAAGTTTTCTTTTGAAATATTATGAATTTAATGCCTTAACGATATCCGTGAAATCACGAGATTTTAAAGAAGCGCCACCAATTAAACCACCGTCAATATCTGGCTGTGCAAATAATTCAGGTGCATTTTTAGCGTTACAACTTCCACCGTATAAAATTGTGGTATCATCAGCTACATTCATTCCGTATTTAGCATCTACTTTAGAACGGATAAAGGCATGGATGTCTTGCGCTTGCTCTGGCGTAGCTGTTAAGCCTGTACCAATAGCCCAAACTGGTTCGTATGCTAATACTACTTTCTCAAAATCTGCTTGACTTAAACCAAAAACACCCTCGTCTAACTGTTTTTCAATTACTTGGAAATAGCTACCGTTGTTTCTCTCGTCTAAAGTTTCGCCGATACAGAAAATAGGCACTAGATTATTAGCTAAAGCAGTAACCGTTTTTTCCGCTAGTAATTCATTGGTTTCTGCAAAGTACTGTCTGCGCTCAGAATGTCCAATAATTACATATTCTGCACCAGTAGATTTGATCATTTTAGCAGAAGTTTCGCCAGTATAGGCACCGCTTTCATTTTGGTGGCAATTTTGCGCACCAATTTTCACTACACCTGAAGAAAGTTGTGCAAGACTGTTTAAATGAATAAATGGCGAACAAATTACTGCAATTTGATCTCCTTTTCTCTCATCTCTAACCATGTTTACAATTTCAGAGAACAACGAAACGCCTTCGTTGTAATCGCTATTCATTTTCCAGTTTCCTGCTACTATTTTTTTTCTCATATCTATTTTGGTTTTAAGCAGCCCCCTCCCTGTCATTTGGCATCCCAATGCTAAATCGGGAATACATTTGGCAGCGCAAGTGCTACTTTGATTATTTTGTATTTCTTTATTTCAACTCTATTGCGAAAGATCTTTTCTAAGAAGAATCTAGCATTTAGCAATCGTAAATCTAAATTCGCAAATTCTTATTGTCTATAAGATATCGTACTTTCAAAAACGTGCAATAAAATATTTTGGTCTACAGCAGTTAATGGTATATTTTTTCTTGCCATCATAATTTTGGCAGTTTCAAACATTTTTTGAATTTGGTAAGATGTGAAACCCTCGGCGCCGCCCCAGCTAAAATCTGCTATAAAATTTGGCGGAAAACCAGCACCATAAACATTCGCACTAACGCCAACTACTGTACCTGTATTAAACATGGTATTGATGCCTGCTTTACTATGGTCTCCAATAATTACTCCGCAAAATTGTAGGCCAGTATTACGCATTTGTTGGGTTTCGTAATCGTACAATTTAACCTGCGAATAATTATTTTTCAGGTTAGAGTTATTGGTATCGGCACCTAAATTACACCACTCGCCCATTACAGAGTTACCCATGTAACCATCATGTCCTTTAGATGAATTACCCCAGATTACGATGTTATTAATTTCCCCACCAACCCGGCAATTGTGACCGATGGTTGTGCCTGGGTAAATCTTTGTCCCCATTTTTGTAGATGAATTTTCTCCGAGTGCAAAAGCACCGCGAATACTGCTTCCTTCCCATATCTGCGCATTTTTAGCCAAATAAATAGGACCTTGTAAACTATTTAAGTTTGAACATTCTGCACTCGCCCCTTCTTCAAGAAAGATATTGTCACCTAATAAGTTGTTTGTACTACTTACATTAGCTGATGTTCTCCCTTTAGTAATTAAGTCGAAATCTTTTTTAATTTCTTCAGCGTTGTAACCAAAAATATGTTCTGGATAAACAATGTGATTAAATTCTCTGCCAAATTCAATAGGTTTCAAATCTAGCTTAGCTTGTTGATAGTTTTTTATACTGGCAGAAAAATAGGCTATTACCACGTCTCCCTTTATTAAAACTTCTCCATCTTTTAAGCCTGTTATTGTTTCAAGCAAAGCTTCATCTGGACAGATAGACCCGTTAATATACAAGCTAGCTCCAGCCAGTGAATATTTTTCGCTTAAATACGCTTGTGTTTGGTATCCAAAAGTTGCTTTAAGATGCTTTCCCCACTTTTCGGCGATGGTTAAAATGCCAACTCTAAGGTCGGCAACTGGCCGGGTAAAGGTTAAAGGTTTGAGCGAAAGCCAAGAGTTATCATCAAATAGATTGATCGTCATAAGCAACAAAAATAAAAAAAGTCCCGAAGCTTAGGCTTGGGACTTTCAAAAAAATATCATTTAAGCTAAAATTATTTCTTAGCGTAACGGTTTTTGAATTTATCGATACGACCTGCTGTATCTACCAACTTCATTTTACCTGTATAAAAAGGGTGTGAAGTATGAGAAATCTCTAATTTGTATAGAGGATACTCATTTCCATCTTCCCATTTGATCGTTTCTTTAGTTTCAACACAAGATTTAGTTAAAAAAGAATACTCGTTAGACATATCTTTAAAAACAACAAATCTGTAGCTCGATGGATGCAAATCTTTTTTCATGTTCTATTTATTTAATTTTTTATGAATATTGAAACCTCATAACCCCGATTGCAATTTGCTGGCAATAAACGCTGATGGCGATTTCTTATTATCTTTTTATTTCTCTAATATTTTTAGAGGTTGCAAATATCAGCATTTTATTTATTAGAAACAAGTACCAATTAGAATATTTTGTAAAACAGCCAAATCGCTGTAAAATCATTATTGGGACGAAGAATATTTCTCGCTTACAGTTTTATTATTTTTTTGGAAACTTTTGAGTTTTCTCCTTGCAGGGTAAGCACATAAATTCCTTTAGCATATTTACTTAAATCTATCTGAAGATGATTTAAGGAGCTATTTATAGCCGATTGTAAAACTTCAACACCCTGTACATTGGTTATTGATAAGTTATGATATGCCCCACTCTGCATTTTAACTTCTAAGTGACTGTAAGCTGGCATCGGATACAAAGAAACCTCAACCGAAACTAAATTAAAATTAACCACTTTAACTCCTTCCTCAGTGATTTCACCATCGTTACCTATCTGCTCTAATTTGTAATAGTTTAATCCTGTTAGGGGATATTTATCTTGATAGGCATATTGATTAGTTAAGGATGAATTACCTTTCCCTACTATAGTTGAAATCACTTTATAATTATTCCCATCTGCCGACCTACTTAATCTAAATTCTTTATTTTCTTTTTCGGAAGCTGTTTCCCATTGAATTTTTACAGAAGAACCATTTATTTTAGCGTTAAAACTGGTTAATGTTACAGGAAGGAAATTAGCAAAGTTGAAAAGATAGGCCGCACCTTTATTTGAAGTGTATACATTATTTACCACACCTTCTCGGTAAGCACCAACAATGAAATTACCTCCATAAACAGCCACGCAGTCGCCAAAACCATCGCCATAATCCCGATCAGACGCTACTATTTTTTGCTGTGCTACCCAGTTACCATTCACCAGTTTAAAAACATAGGCTGCTCCTGCATCGTCGATAGGAAGTAGATTATTTGCATTGGTAGCTTCTGTCTTTGCCCCTACCAATATAAAATCGCCGCTTAAGCCAAGCGCACTACCAAATTCGCCGCTAGCTGTCCCAAAAGAAACCAGTTTTTGATGATGAACCCAACTCCCTCCACTAAATTGAAAAGTATAGGCGGCGATACGATTACCAACCACAGCCCGAGTACCATCTATCGCTACCGAGTAGCCAAAGGAGCTTTGTCCGGTTTCACCAGCTCCAA
>Ga0256901_1001503_pt1 | contig 11674 bp, 13 predicted proteins | sample MC6MC0689MT_FD_190200 | JGI IMG/M metagenome (GOLD analysis project Ga0256901, IMG submission 190200) | Metatranscriptome of enriched soil aggregate microbial communities from Iowa State University, Ames, United States - MC6-MC0689-MT... | ecosystem: Environmental > Terrestrial > Soil >... | reverse complement strand
GTGGACATGGCGCATGTCGCCGGTCTGGTGGCTGCGGGCGAATACCCCGATCCGCTTCCGCATGCCCATGTCGTGACCAGCACGACCCACAAGACGCTGCGCGGCCCGCGTGGCGGCCTAATCCTAGCCAAGGGGCAGGGCAGCGATTTCTACAGAAAGCTCGACTCAGCCGTGTTCCCCGGCACCCAGGGCGGGCCGTTGATGCATGGCATCGCGGCCAAGGCGGTCGCGTTCAAGGAGGCGCTACGCCCCGAGTTCAAGACGTATCAACGCCAAGTGGTGACCAATGCTCGCGCGATGGCAGCGGTTGTGCAGCAACGTGGTTACCCGATCGTCTCGGGTGGCACCGACAACCATCTGATGCTGATCGATCTGTCCGCCAAGCTGTATACCGGCAAGGACGCGGACGCTGCGCTGGCCGATGCTTACATCACCACTAACAAAAATTCCGTACCCAATGACCCCCGCTCGCCGTTCGTAACCTCAGGGCTGCGCATCGGCACGCCGGCGGTGACAACACGCGGCTTCGGTGTGCCTGAATGCGAGCAGCTGGCGGGCTGGCTGTGCGATGTGCTCGATGCGCTCGAGTTTGGCGACGAAGTACTGACAAGCATCCGTGACCAAGTGCGTACGAAGGTGGTGGCGCTGTGCAGGCGCCACCCGGTGTACAGCTGAAAAGCTCCAGCGCACCAAGGGGACGCTGCGTGCCATCGTACGCCGTGCAGCGCCCTTCCTCTTTTTTCAGCAGCTCGTCGATGTTGTCTCTTCGATTGCCGTACCAGACCCTATCGCCCGAGGCCTATCGCGCCTCCGCGCTGGTGAACAATCCTTCGACAAAAGTCCGTTCGGCAAGAGAAAAAGTGCGCGACTGGCGTTTGGCTGGTTGAAGCACAGCTTTGTGAGCTATGAGGTGGATTGGCACAGCACGCTTTTGTACCAGTCCAGTGCACTTCCCCAGCTCGGCGTCCATCCAGATGCTCGAAGGCGATTGTTCGATAGCCGCTTCCCACTGGGATCGCAGTACTTTCTAGCAGGGGTTGGTGCGCCTAGTAGTTTTGCTACCGAGTCGTAGAGTGTCGACGTTGGAAGCGGGCAGTTATCCGTTCCTATGTAAAGCGGCTCTGGGGCGGGGAGGGTCAGTAGGTGGGCGCATGCGCTTGCGGCATCAGCGATGTGAATTCGATTAGACCAATGCCCAGGGCCGTCGGGGGCAGGAATGGTTCCAGCACGTAAAGCATTCAGCAAGTGTGTTCGTCCGGGACCATACAGGCCGGACAGTCTGAGTGCGACAGCCGCACCTAGAGGTACGTGGGTGTGCAGGATCTCTTCTGCTTGAAGCAGTGCTCGCGCACGGAAGTTTGCTGCGATAGGAGGCGTTTCTTCATCCACCCAGGCTTTAGATTGCGCCCAAACCGCTGACGATCCGACAAGAATGCAGCGCTGAAGCCGCTCGATACAACTTGCAGGCAGTGTGCTTAGCAGTGTTCCCAGGCCTTGTGGGTAGACGCTTTCGTAGTGCGCTGCAGATCTACTATCGGGCGATGGCGCATAGAGAACATGACTGACGCTAGCGAATGTACTTTCGCCTAAGAATGAAAGGCTCTGTGGGGAGGCGAGGTCGGCCTGATACCAAGTAATTGGTCCTGCTAGTTCCTTTGATACCTGCGTGCGGCGTATGCCTATAATCTTCCAGCGATCGTGAGCAAGTGCGTTTGCAACGCGGGTGCACAGTTCTCCGCCGATCATCAGTAGTGTATTCATTTCAATTCTTTTTTCGGCGAAGATGGTGATGGTATCTAGTGTTGTCTATTCTATTTCGTCTTCTGCGACTGGTTTGAACCAAGGGTATCCATGTTCGATCACATCGGCATACGCTCAAGTAGTCCTGAGGTGTTGGAGCGCTTTCTTCTTCGTGCTCTTTCACCCTTGGGGGTCACAATCGCTATGCGAGGACCTGACAGTGTCGGCCTCGGAGTAGGCGGGAAGCCATCGCTATGGATCTATCCCACCTGCGCTCCACCAACTCCTCTGCATCTCGCGATGGCGGCGAAGTCTCGCGCCCACGTTGATATGTTCTATGCTGCGGCGATTGAAGCGGGTGGTCAGGATAACGGGCCTCCTAGAGTGAGACCGTCGTATCATCCTAGCTACTATGCCGCCTTCGTCATCGCCCCGGATGGGCACAATGTAGAAGTGGTTTGCCATGTGCCTGAGGCGTGAAGAGTGGCATTGAGAGTTGCTCTAAGCGGATCCTACTCCGCATCAGTTTCGGGCTTAAGGTAGTCGCAATCAAAGAGCGTGCTCAGGCTCAGCCATCCCGAAGAAGTCGGTGAGGATCACGCAAAAAAGCTCAGCTGGCTGGATGGTCGCTGCTGACGCCTATCGCCCAATCTAGCGTTGGAATTTCAGCCGTTCCGGACGATGCAAGCCAAAGCCTAGGGCGTAGTCCACACCCAAAGAGCGCGCTGTATTACACAGATGCTGAGAACTAACGCCTTCGGCCACGACTTTTAGGCCGCGCTGGTGGCCTATCTTGGCGATGGCGCTGATGATGGTGTGGCTGGTCGGATCGGAGTCCAGATCAGCAATGAAGCTACGATCGATCTTGATCAGGTCCAAGGGGAGATTCTTGAGATAGCCGAATGAAGACATGCCTGCGCCAAAGTCATCGAGGGCAATACTACAGCCGGCACGCCGTAGGCGCTCGACGATGCTTGCCACCTTGACCAGGTTGCGAACGGCGACGGTCTCGATGATCTCAAAGCAAAACTGCTGCTGCGGCACACCGTACTCGGTCAATCTGTCGAGAATGAAGTCGGCTAAACCTTCATCCTAGATACTGGCGCCCGACAGATTGATTGCACAGCTGCTAAGCGTCTGCGCAGTTGGTGGAGGCTGGTGAAGTTTGAGAGTGCCTTCCGGATCACCCAGCGGTCAATGGCGGGCATAGGCAGGTGCAGCATGATTGGTTGCCACCCCAATGTGGGCTGAGCATCCAGTGGTTAGATTATTCCGCGACGACGGTCGCCATCAGCGGCCGGCCGCTCGATGTGGCCTGTGGCTACGTGTGGCGATGTGAGGTCAGCCAGGTTGTGGCATCTCGAATACCTTCGGTCGCTGAACTGTAGGGAGACGCCGGTCGGGTCGACGTAACCTAGCTGTAGCAGCCTGGATGCTTTGCACGAACGCCTGGGCCTCGAGGGTGCATCGCCGGTGATACTTTATCGTGTCGTAGCTGTACTGAGCGTTGCACGAGTTTTTGTCCTAGTTAAACCGTGAACTGGAGCGATTTTCGCCAAGAAAGTGGCGGTATTGGGCGTTCGGTGCGCCTTTGTTACGCTTTGTTGCAACGCCCTTTCCTGGCGTTTCTGTTTGTTCTTGATTGTCTCTAGATGTCTCTCGGGACACGGGTGCGCGAGCGCACAGAGAAAATTCATTGAGGGGTGTGCCGCACATGGGGTTAGGGGAGCGAGTTCGGAATGGATCAATTGGGCGACAGGCGAGATCTCGTCACTTCGATGCTCGTCGTTCGATTCAGCGGGAAAGGATCGGCACCATATTGTCGATTGCTGGCACTACATGCATCTTTTTGGGTCTAGCGTGGACGATCTGTTACCTCCACTTTGGTCGCGGTGATCTATCGTTTGTGTTTGTTGGCCTAATGGGAGTTGGACTATTCGCGATCAGTCGCGTCAAGCGTAGTGATGTCGGTTCGCTAATGATCGTTGCCCATGGAGTGCTATTTGCAGTGTGTGCGGTCGGGCTGATCGATGCGCCGATCGAATGGGTGCCAAGATCTGCGCATCTATTCCTGCTTCCTTTGGCAGCCGGGGTGGCCTTTACGTTCGAGCCTCGATACCGCTATGGTTCGCTCGTCTTTCCGCTTGCATGCCTCGGAATATTTTGCGCCTTTTCAGTTGGGGCGCTGGATTCTCTCGCTCCCGGGATATCTCCACCATTGGAAGTGAGGGCATGGGGGGCGAGGCTAAATGCGGTCTTTTCAATGGCGCTACTCGCGCTCATTTTTGCAATCTACCGTATTGATATCGGCCAGCGCCTGAGGATGGAGCGCGATCTCCGAAGCGCTGTTCGCAACGGGGAGATCGAAGTTCACTATCAGCCTCAAGTGACTAGTACAGGCGTCGTAACTGGGGTAGAGGCACTTGTCCGTTGGCGTCATCCGTCGGGAAACATGCTGTCGCCCGATACATTCATACCTCTAGCCGAAGAGAGTGAGCTGATATGTGAGGTAGGTCTGGAGGTTGTTCGCCTGGCTTGCGAAACCCTCCGTCACTGGTCTGATGATTCAGCGACGAGTACGTTGAGAGTGGCGGTAAACGTTAGCCCGGTGCAGCTCTTGGATAGGGGCTTTCTTAGCTCCGTATCTAAGATAATTAACTCCTATGGAGTTGATCCAGTGCTGTTGGAATTTGAGCTAACCGAGTCGGCGTTGTCGACAGATGCGGAAGCTGTGGTCGAGACGATGAAGGCTCTTGAAGTAATAGGTGTTACGTGGGCGCTTGATGATTTCGGAACTGGTTACTCTTCCTTATCTTTACTGCGTTCCCTGCCTGTTCGAAAGCTGAAGATTGATAGGAGATTCGTGGATGGGGCAGTAGGGCAGGAAGGAGCTCGTCGTCTACTTGGAAAGATCGTTGAGATCTCCCAGGTGATGGGTATGGAGGCGTTGGCGGAAGGAGTTGAGACCGCTGATCAGCTTGACTTGCTTGTTGGTCTTGGTTGTGTTCACTTTCAAGGCTATTTCTTTTCCCGACCTCTGACGCGGGAGTCTTTGATGCGATGGCTGGACGAACGCCGGTTGTCGGTGGTTGCCGGAAAGGTGCATCTTTCAGGATGATAAAGCGGTGTGGATCATCGGCTCTCCGCCCGATGTGTTGCTTTAGTTGTTGCCACTTCGTTTCGTCGAGCTCCTTACTAACCTAGTGAGCATTCGCGGTTCATTGCGGCCACAGGCGTAAGCGTTCGAACCTTTTCTTCCGTTATCCATCATGGTCGCCCTCAGGATTTTATATGTCGCGAGGTGCTGCTGAGTTGCTTCCTCCCGTTAGGCGTTGCAGGATGATGGTGCAACCGGTCATTCGCCGGAGTAATTTCAGGGGAAATAGATGCGCACGCTCTTGTTTTTGGCTGCATTGACTGCAGTGCTTCTGGTCGGATGTGGGGGTGCGAAGCAGTCGGGAAGCATGGTTCTCTACGACGCCGATTTAAATGGCGGTACAGGCGTTGGCGAAACCAAGTCGTATCGCGAAGAGATAGAGGTTGGTCCCGAAGAGAAGCGAGTGCCAGTCGAGATCGCCTGGACAACCCAAAAGGACGATAGCGGATGCATGAGGGTGGCTCATCTGAAAGTGTCGAGACTCGGGGGCGCGGAAGGCGTTGTAATTGACCCGGTTCGTCACTCCGCAATCCCGGACTGTGGGATGAAGTTCGATGCAGAGGACCCCGTTAAGTACGAAACGGTGGTGATCTCTTTGGCCTATAAAACTAAGATCTTCCTCAAGACCTACAGATTTAACGGCGGCGTTGCCGCTGTCCAGGGGAACGGCGAGTTTGTGGACCTCGCGCGCGTGCAGTAACGCCCAGATGATGGCGGCTGTATTGGGATATTTCCTCGCCGTCATCGCCACGTATCCGAAGAACAAGCAGTGACTCAATGCCTACAAATATACCGCTGAATAAAAATTGTTACGCTACAGCGCATTACATGTGTCAATAGCTGACTCTAACCGAGCTGGTTGCAACCAGCTCTTGGGGAAATCCTGTGCTGCGTTCTTCGCTATCTAGATGGGTGCTCTTTCTGTCTTTCCTATTTGCTTCGTCCGAGACTCTTGCCGAAGGTGGGATGATTCCGAGAAACCGTTCCGAAGCCACACGGATCATTGCCGGGCTTCGGCAGATCGTGACTTCTGAAGGGATCGAGCGATTGGAGCCTGTCAACATAAACGGGGCAATGCAGTGGATTTCGATACGCAGCCGCAATCCAGCCAATCCGGTCCTTCTTGTAGTTCACGGTGGTCCTGGATGGGTGGCTATGCCCACGTCTTGGTACTTCGCGCACGGATGGGACGAGTACTTCACTGTGGTTCAGTGGGACCAGCGAGGTGCAGGAAAATCCTATGATCCAACGATCATCGATACACTCACGGTCGATCAGATGCGCCAGGACATCGATGCCGTTATTGGTTGGGTAAGATCCGAAACCAAGCAAGACAAGTTGGTTCTTCTAGGCCATAGCTGGGGCAGTTTACTTGGCCTTGATGTTGCCCGCCGTCATCCAGAGTGGCTGCATGCCTACGTTGGAGCTGGGCAGGTGGTGGATATGCGAGAAAGCGAGCGTCGGGGCTGGGCATGGGCGATGCAGAAGGCTCGTGACAGCAGCAATGCTGAAGCAATGAAGGAGCTTGAGTCGATCGCACCTTATGCTGTAGATGGAGCAGCCGTCCCAATTGCTGATCTATTCCTGCAGCGCAAGTGGGTCAATGCTTTCGGGGGCGCGGCTTTCAATCGTCCAGATGCTGGGTTTGAAGCCGCCGCGATCTCATTGTCACCGGACTACACGGACGAGGACATGAGGAACGTATGGAGAGCGCAAGAAGTTTCAGTCGATCGACTGATGCCGGGAGTATTGGAAAGCTCCATGTCTTCTGTGAAAGAGTTGCGCATCCCTGTTCTCCTGTTGTTGGGGAGACACGACATCAATGTGTCTTCCCAACTTGCAGCTGAGTGGTTCTTCAAGCTAGAAGCTCCACAAAAGCGCCTCTTCTGGTTCGAGCATTCGGCACACGAAATGCTGGTCGAGGAACCTGGCAAGGTATTCCTGACACTGGTCCATGAGGTGCTTCCTCTGGCTGTAGAGTCTATGAGCGCAGAGATGCTTGAAGTTAAGGCGCCACGCTAGAATCATTCCGGCTTTCCGCGGGGCGATGGGGCACATGTAGATGAATCGATCCAGCTTCATAGGCACATCAGACGGTCAGGATCGATCAATCCCGCGCGTCCGCTGCTGGCCGGAATCGGCCATCGACCCTAAATGACGCTACAGCGAATCGGAGGCCTTAGTACCTCTAGAACGGAAAGCGCGTAGCCTTATTGCTTCACGGCCCGTACCCTCGTCGTTCGGTCGTTCGGCAGCCAGTCGAACGAACGATTTTCCGGTCCTATGTCTCCATTTCCGTATAAGGATCATTGATGCTCAGCGTCAGCCGCAAAGCGCTTGGAACTTCGGTTTTCCGTTTACTCCGAATCCGTTTCATCCTGGTATCAATCGCGCCGATGTTGGTGGCGCCATCCGCATCCGCGCAGGAACTGTCGCCTGAAATCCAATCTCGGGTTGCCAGGGTGGAACAGGGTCTTTCGAGTCGTGTCGTCGTCAAGGACGCACCTGGCCAAAGGATGTCGCTTGCCGCACGCATGGCCTTCCATGACGTTCCTGCGGTCAGCATTGCCCTCATCAACAATGGGCGTATCGAATGGACGCGTGCTTACGGCGTGCTCGATGCGGCCAGCCAGCGTCCTGCTACGACCGCAAGCCTGTTCCAAGCTGGCTCGATCAGCAAGTCGATCAGTGCGCTAGGCGCGCTACACCTGGTTGGGCAGGGAAAATTGTCTTTGGACGATCCCGCGAACGAGCAGCTCAGCAGCTGGAAGATTCCGGATAACCGTTTTACCCAGCAAGCTCCAGTCACGTTGCGCGGTATGCTGAACCACAGTGCGGGCATCAACATTCATGGTTTCTACGGCTACGCCCAAGGCCAAGCATTACCTTCGCTGCTGCAGGTGCTGGATGGCGTGGCGCCAGCTAACTCCGAACCGGTCCGCGTAGAGGCTATACCCGGCAGCGAATGGAGGTACTCCGGAGGCGGTTACACCGTTGTTCAACTGATGATGGCCGAAGCATGTGGGAAGCCGTTTCCCGAGTTGATGCAGGAGCTGGTCCTCGGGCCACTGGAGATGAAGGACAGCACTTTCGCAACGACCTTGGCGCCGGCGTTGCAGGCACGGGCCGGTATTGGGCATCACACCAACGGCGAGCCCGTTTCCGGCGGTTGGCATGTCTATCCCGAAGCGGCTGCGGCCGCGCTTTGGTCCACACCCACGGATCTGGCCAAGGTAGTAGTCGATATCCAACAAGTGCAGTCCGGCAAGGTCGGCAAGGTACTGTCCGGTGCGATGACTGCCACAATGCTGACCCGTGGGTTGGGCGAGTATGGCCTGGGGCTGTACGTCGAAAAAATGGGCGACGGCATCAGCTTCGCGCACTCGGGCGGCACCGACGGGTTCCGCTCGCAGCTGTATGGCTACACCCATACCGGGCAAGGCGTGGTGGTGATGGCCAATAGTGACAACGGCGCTGCCCTGATCGACGAGATTCTTGTGAGCGTTGCTGCCGAATACGGCTGGCCAGAGTTCCAGATCACAGAGAAGGTTGCGCTCCCATCCGACCCAGTCGCCAACGCGAAACTTGTGGGCAACTACATCCTGCTGGAAAAGCCTGCCCAGGTCATTGCCGAGGGCGATCGTCTGTATCTCCGGAGCGTGTTGTTCGGCGAGCGGCCGATGCAGTTGTTTGCACAGTCGAGCACCCGGTTCTTCATGACCGCGCAAGACATGACGGTTGAATTCCAGCAGGTGGGTGACGACAAGGCGAAGGGGTTTTCGCTGAAGCGCGGAAACAACACCTATATCGCCACGCCGGCACAGTAGAGGTCAAGCTACCACTGTCAGGGTCTGCTACCGGCCGGAAGCAGTCGTCCTTGATTCCAGTCGCGTCCCCTGACCGTTCCGGAGCGTCCCTATAAGCTCCCCCGAGCTGGAATGGATTTACACGAAGTGCCCGCATGTCGCTGGACGACATCTCGAAGGCCTGCATTCGCATATGAAAGTAGGTGGAGTACCAGTTCTTCCTGCGTTTTCTGCCCGATTCGCCAATGCTGCTGCCAACGATGGCATGGACTGAGCTAGCGCTGCGTCGCCTGGATATGCAGGCTTTTAGCCGAACTAGGTGGCAGTGGACAAAGAGGAACCACCTTGTGTCACGGTTTAGGTTCTGTTCGCTTCGGAGCAGCTGCACCATCTGTTGTTACGCGGTAGGGCATTCGGCCATTAGTCGTAGCTTTGGTAACAGGAGTCTTCCACCGGAATGGTGTGTTGCCGAGCACTTCAATCTTCCCTCCCGATGTTTGAAATTCTGCGACATCTTCGGCGATGCGGTCGTGACTTAGATCATTGGTATGGACCTTCGGGGCGTAGACCGAGTCCGATTTTGTAGCCGGGTATCGACCTTTAGTGCGCTTTGTTGCCATCATGACTTATTTCTCCTATGAGTTTTATTGCGATGAGGCGAGTACTCTGCTTGGCATGTTCGTCGCGTTCAGCGCGGCAGTAGGGGCCGCCCATGGCAAAGGATTTGCAGACGATAGGTCTGCTGGAATAAATGCGACACTTCATCTGTTTCCCATCTAGTGCTGCGCACCACCCATCTTGGTCCTTGGCCATGACATGCAAGCCTCCTACCTGATGGGTTGTTAGATGGGCAGGCACTGAATCATCTTTGCCCAAAATGACTGTGAGTCTGCAGCACAATGAATCACAAGTCGCGCACGTGATACTGGCGATGCTTTCCCGCTTAGCACGGTTCATGTGGTAGCAGTGATCATGTTGCGCGAGTAGTGCAACAGCTGGCCGCGATATGGCTCTTGGTCGGAGTCATCCATTCGACATCTTGTCGATTTGAGAGCGAACCTTTGCTTGATCAACATCTGGGAGAATTCTTCGCTGCTACTCAAGCCAGGATCCGTTATCACGACCTCGGCTCTAGGTTTGGCATGGTGGAGCACGACATTCGCTATGACTTCGGCTTGTGATCGATCATGTAGAGCGTCACTGGCTATGATCAAGTCAAAGGCGCCTAGCGCGGTTGGTTCCCGCCCGTGACGAAAGTGATGGAATTGTACGGGTGGCAATCCGTTCAGAGCAGCATTGTGAGCTAGAAAAGGCTCGGCCAATGGATGCTCATCGCAGGCAATTACCTCGACGCCGCGTCGCATCAGCACAATGCTAGCAAGCCCGATTCCACAAGAAAGCTGAAGTACTCGCTTGCCCGAAATTTCGAAGCGGCACATGGCCTGGGCAAGTAATTGACCTGATGGCCACAGCTGACCAAACAAGCCCCATTGCGCCGAGGAAATATGAAGACGCTTCCTATGCCCCTCCAAGTCGCTGACCTGCTGCTTATCGCTGAGGATGCGTAGCAAGTAGGAGTCGCCACCGATGGTGACTTTCACGTTTCGTGTCTTAAAAGCGGGCATTGCGCACTCCCGTCGAGCGACCACCCAGGGATCTGGGCAGGTAACGCATGAAAAGGAGCGATATGCGCAACTATCAGAACAGCCGCACCGAACGCGAAGCAGGCTAGACCTGTGATCTGATGCTAGCACGTCTCAGGATTGATCCTTAGCTCCACGTATGGCAAAGCCGAATTCAGCACCCGTGTGCCGCAGATAACTCTGTGTATTTTTGTGACGATCACCCAGCTGCAGACTGAATGATGTGGGCAGTTCGGGTTCGCAAAGGGCGCGACCGCCTCACGCGAGATGATGCAAGTTGAGAGATACGCCGATGTACCACTACTTTGGGAGAAAAGAGGGTTGGCTGCTGAATACGCTTCACGAGCCAATGAATGCAGCGAATTCTTCCCTGGAACCAGATTGATGGCTCAATGCCGATACTTGCTTCTCAGCAACTCGAGCTGCTCGGTGGCTGTTAGCATGCTTTTGATCCTATCCAGCACTGCTTCAATGCCATTTCGGCACTCAGCTTCATTGGGTAGACCCACTATCGAGCGCAGTGCCTTCTTTGAGAGGATTTCCAGAGAGCGTAAGGTGTCCAGCCGTTTGGAATAGTTCCAAGAATGGGTAGACGCCATCATATCGGCCGCGAAATCATCTAAGTCGGCCCGTGCATCGTCATTGTTCATGGCTGATCCGTGCGCGAAGTGCGCGTTTGAGCAACCACCATAGGCCCTTTCTAGCGTCCGTGTGTGACGAAGGTGGGTGGCGCCAGGCAGTGAGGTTGCCTTTAGGCGACAGGAATGCGGGTTACTTGGTAATCAAAGTGGCAGCTAGCGCGTTTTTCGCGTTGGGTCCCAGCTTCTCGTACTTGAGCGGTCTCCCCGTTTCGCAGTAGACGTCTCGTTCAGAATCAAGTGTTGATGTGATCAAACTCCGGTGCCTGTGCCGATGCGGCGATTGTGATCGTGACGAGAGAAGCGTCAGCTAGCCGATGTGCAGAAATAGACGCTTGGTGCAATACATCCCGCTCGCTCCTTGTACTGGAACGGAAGGTTCAACGGTATGAACATACCAACAGTTACTGTAGATCAGCGGCTCCGTGCATCAGCAGGGAAGTGACGCTTGCCTAGTCGCAAGGCAACATGGACCAGCAGGATCAATACCGGCACCTCCACTAGCGGGCCGATGACGGCGGCGAAGGCGACCGGCGAGGCCAGACCGAATGCCGCGATGGCTACCGCGATGGCCAGTTCGAAGTTGTTGCCTGCCGCGGTGAACGCGATCGCAGTGGTGCGCGGATAGTCCTTGGCGATCAGCTTGCCCATGAAGAAGCTGATGACGAACTGGATGATGAAGTAACTGTT
>Ga0256901_1001501_pt1 | contig 11676 bp, 7 predicted proteins | sample MC6MC0689MT_FD_190200 | JGI IMG/M metagenome (GOLD analysis project Ga0256901, IMG submission 190200) | Metatranscriptome of enriched soil aggregate microbial communities from Iowa State University, Ames, United States - MC6-MC0689-MT... | ecosystem: Environmental > Terrestrial > Soil >... | reverse complement strand
CGTTCTTGTGCCTTTTTATTTTTTAAAAGAAGAAGATGGTTGAATCGCTGATAAGGCATACGCGCTATCGTGCAAATAATGCCATCAATTGCGTGCCAACGATGGACTGCATGCGCGAGGAAAACTTATTTACAATCGTAAAACATGGCGTACCTACGGCACGCTTTTAATAATGGATATATTGGGCTACCAACATGTAACCCCGATTGGGGCTTGTCGGTAATAAGTATTTCAGCTAAAAATTTAAAATCGCGCCACTGAATACGCACAATCGTTCTTACTTGTTTAACAAGGCCAGCCTTTAAACTCCATCCAAACGATGCACTACTGTATATTTTAAAACCGGTACATAAAGTTTAACCCGAACCCTACTTTTGTAAAGTCAAGTAGGATGACATTTTTGAAATATTGATTGTTGACCTCATTTAAAGTTTGTACGCCATTTAGATATTCCTGCCTGATGTTTGAGCTTTCTCCTGTCCTGTAATCCAGCAAAAGACCCCACTTTAACTCTAAGCCAATATACAGCCGTTTGAAAACTCTTCTATAAATAGAAGGCTTAAAATGTACACCAAACTTGAAAATAGTTGGCCAAACAGTATTTAAAGTATTTACAGCTTCATGTTGTTGGTCTGGCTCTTCGTAAATATTTTTATAGGAAAGCGTTTTGCTGTATATATGATTTAGGTCCATAACGGCGCCAAGCGTAATTATATAATTTTCAAAATAGAACTCCTGAAACAGCTCCAATCCTAAGTAATATTTCTGTTCAACATCTTTAATTTTTGCTGTATTTGACGCGTTATTATTAGCTACATTTATTGCTTCTGTTGAGTTGAAGGCCTGAAAATTTTTACCAGCAACAATACCCATTCCAAAGTGTTTGCCGAGATAATGGTAATAGCCGACAACCGGCGTTATCATTAATCCATTAGTTTCATTGTCCTGAATATTACCATCAATTTTTTCATTTACAAACGAGAATTCGTTTACACCTAATCTTACAAATGCAGGTTGTCCAAATGCTGCCGCCTGGCATATTAAAAAGCACCACACTAATGTATTTCTTATCTGTTTGAATGTTACATCCATTGGTTACTGAGTTTTGTGTGCTGTAGTATTCTTGAAACGATAGCTTAGGCCGACACCAAACAATACATCATCCATATTTACACTTCCAAGCCCGCGGTGTTGACTGGCGCTTGTTTCTTGATATTGTACTGTTCCATCCAACGATTCGGCAAAGGTGGTCGTATGGACACCTTTAGTCCTGGTGAGACTGGCACCTATCGACAGGTAAGTATTTATGTAGAGGTTTCGTATCAACCTATACTGAAATGAAGGTGTGAAATGTAAGCCAAAGGTATACGTATCCGGATGGGTCTCAACTAAAGCTGATTCGTACAAGGGTGCTGTAGGAATTTGAATTTCTTTTCTATGATTAGCCATACTTCGTCTGTATGTATGTGTAAAAGAAGGAGACAATGCCAAGGTAATATAGAATTTGCCCGCATTACATCCATAATCTTTATAGATGCTTGCAGCTATGTAATACAGTTGCTCGTCAATCATCTGACTTGTTTCAGACCTATAATAATTTGGTGGTGAAACATTTTCCTGATAGCTGGTAATCTTATATCGCTGTATATTTTTGCCTATGCTTAAACCTATGCCCAGGTTATCTTCAATATAATGGTTGTAACTTATTATTGGCAGTAGATTGTAAACACTTTGTGTATTCGCCATATTACTTCCTGTGGTTCTACCCTTTGCAAATAATGATGTAGCTAAGTTTACATTTAGCGACATGGGTTGAGCCTGAGTATGCATTGATACAACAACGAAGGATAGGATTAATGCCATTCTTTTGCTCATTATATGATAAGGGGAGATCGCAAATTTCATGATATATCACGAATGTAAAAAAAGCTTTGCATTGTCAGGTATATTTCTGGATAGCATTTTATACTCCAGAGATACAATCCCCAAAAAACATCAGCAATTGAGCTTGCGGCCAAACGTTTTAATAATTGGGCAAGGAAATCTTACTTAGCATCGTAAAACATGGCGTACCTACGGCACGCTTTTAAACACTGGATATATTGGGTTACCAACATGTACATCCTATGGGTTTGGTGATCCTTAGGTATTCTTTTTTAATTTAGGATGACCCTGTTAACCACGCTACCCATTGTAAAACCCGCTGCTAGTGCACCCACCACTTGCATGGCAAATTCCGCCATTGCGCTTAGCGTCATCAGTATCATCATAAACAGTGGTATACAGAAAAGCAAATGTAGATTCCTTGGGCTGGGCAAACTATTTAGTGGTTCAAGAATAAACATTACCCAAGCTAAAATACCTTGCTATTGCTCTTGCGATGCGGGGTAAGTAATAAATTATATAAGCAATAAAAAACAATCCTTTTTAAATTTCCTTATATTTGTAATGATGCGTTGACGGCAGAAACGCATGGTTACGGAACTTTAGTCATTCGTTCCGCATCATTAAAGACACAAGGTTCGCTTGTGTCTTTTCTATAAGTAGTGCTGGTGGTTTGTACCCCGCTGCACTTAAATACTTGAGGCTGCAGCACGTACGCGTTCTTGTATCACAATTTATAGACAGCGTTCCTGGCAAACAAAAAAGCAATCATTGCTTTTTTATATAAAGTGCAGAGAAAGCATGGTATTTTTTAAATTGTAAAGACTGAAAACGGCATAGTATCGTTATCAATACCTTGCTTCTTTATTTTACTTCTTAAATCAAATATGATATTGGCACTTCGTTCCATTTGTTTATTGCTACTCACCTTGTCCGCCTCAGCTCAGGATTTCGACGAAATTCCTATGGGAATAGCGAAAAATAACTATCAGTTAAAAGGCAATGTCCAATCTGTAATACAGCACACTTATGTGCCCGCCAAAGATGCCCCGATTTATATGGCCGATAAGAAATGGGAAAGGGACGCTGGCTGGACGAAGATGGAAACAAAGGAATTGGTTATTGATTCGAGCGGTCATGTGCTGCAACTAAAAGCTGCGGTATTGGAAGACAGTAAAAAGGCTGGCATAAGTAACAGCAAAACACAGATGCATTATGCCAAAGAAAAGCTTGTAGCTATAGTGCATTGGCAGGAAGAAAAGCGCATCGACTCCATAAGGTTGCACTATAAGCGCGTGGGGCCATTGGACAACTATACGGTGTATGATCACAAGCACAAAATTCAATACAAAGTAACTTATGCTTACGACCGGAATGGGAGGGTAATTACCGTGCGTAAAAAGGATGAAAGTAATTATCCTGTGGCTATGGTCAAGTACAAATACAACCAAAACAAATTAATAGAGAAACAGTATTTTAACCGTGACTTTATACATACCGACACCCGCAGATACAGTGATAGCAAGGTCTCGGACAGTTTGTACAACAGCAGTTTTGTACTGATGGATAATACCGGCAAAATAAAAACGGGCATGACTTTTGTGAAAAATAAGGACGGGGCCATACTGGAGCAAAGTACCTTAAACAGTGAACGCCAAGTGACAGACTACCGCAAATACCGATACGACAGCCATAAGGAGATGGCAGAAGCAAGTATATTTTCAACAACGCTGCAACAAAACATCGTTAATAAAATAAGCTACGATGAGCAAGGTAATTGGACAAGCAAAGAAGTTTATCATAATGATATACTTTTTAACTTGGTGGAACGGAGTTTGATTTATAGATAGGCTATAGGAGCCCCTGCTAATAAAGTTTGTTGTGTCATGCAATGCTTCGCCACCGCTAGTAAAAAGGGTAACAAAATCCACAGCCTATAAGTTAATGGCGATGAAGCAACCATCAATAGCGCCGACAAATAAAAATTAAATAAATGAAATACGCTTTAATACTGATACTTTTTCTCACACTTAAGATACTTGCACAGCAGGTAGATGTACTATTGGTAGGTGTGTCTCATAAATACGGTAATACACCTAAACAGGACATTGAACAAATTGAAAGTAAAATTAAAAAATTTAAACCAACAGCCATCTTCGGAGAGTTCTTAAGTAAAGAAGATGAGCAAAATATAATGGATTATTGGTGTAAACAAGAAAATCTCAAACGTCTTGAAACACTCAGAAAAAATAGAGCTATAACTTTAGAGCAACTTCCAAAAGTTCTTGACAGTTTAAAAAAATTGTCCTACAAAAATCCAGACAATTATTATCTTAAAACTGATTTGGCACACGCCTACTATCTTAATCAGGATGTTGCAAATGCTCATTTTCAATTTTGGCAAGTATTTAATAATTTACAGAATACGCCTGATATTGAACTCGAAAATTATGTAAATAAAATTCTTAGTCCACAATCGGACATCAATGGACGAAGTATGGTTAGACTTAAAACTTCGGAGTATGCCCTGATTGCTTTTCCATTAATGCAAGAATTGAAAATCCAGGAACTACACGCCATGGATTGTCAAGACTACGATTTGAATTGGTCAGCATCGGCATTGGCGTTTCACAATAAATTTGAAACTTTCAAAAAGGACACTACTTCAGGCCATGCAGATCATTTACAAGAGATTTTAGCAAGAAGGGATAGGGGATTTAAAAAGTATTTTGATATGGATAAAAATTCAAAGAACTTAACTGAATGGTTAAATACAGATGAAGCATCTGTGATTTTATCGTCCGGAGATTTCTATTTTCCAGAATTATATAATATAAAGAACTTCCCAAAAGAAGAAATGCTTTCACAAATATATTGGTGGATAATGCGAAATAAAGGAATGTGTGAAAATGTAATAAATCGAGCCAAAACTTTAAAAGCCAAAAAAGTAGTGGTTATAGTGGGTGCCAGCCACAGAAAATATATGCAAGATATATTCAACACTATGTCAAATGTAACGGTAAAAAATATCAATGAACTTTAATCACCTTCGGCTGCAACTAATACCCAGATTCCTTCGCTGCCTGCGCACGAGCCATCTCCTTTACAGGCTTTACAATTTCAGACATCTGACAGATGGCCGACATTTTAAATCCATGTTGGTTTAGAAAGCTGATATTGAGCAGCTGCCTTAAGTCTTCATTGCTGTAGCGCCTAATATTGTTATAAGGTCTGCCACATTATCAATCATTAATTTTTCAAATACACGTCGCTTGTAGGTACTAACTGAAGAGACATGAATATCTAACAAGGCGCTAATTTCTTTTAAGCCCTTGCCCTTAATTAATAGGCGGGCTATATCCAGTTCTCGGGCGGAGAGGTTGTCTATAGGACTGGTTTGATTGCCTGTTTTATCTATAAGTAAATGTTGTTGCAGATCCTGGCTTACATATATCCTATTGGTAACAACCATTTGAATGGCCCTTACCATCTCTTCTTCCCCACGCTCTTTGTGTAAATAGCCATGAGCACCGGCTTTGAGGTAGCGCCAGCCATACAAATCTTCGTTGTAAGCCGAAAACATAAGTATACGAATAGCTGGTGCCAAAGCTTTAATAGTAGTAATTACCGCTGTAGTATCGAAGCCTGGCATATTGATATCGCAAATTATAAGATCCACATCTTGCGCCATTAGCACGGCTTCTACACCATCTAGATCACCTGCTTCAAAAATTGATGAAACAGCCATGTGATTTTTAATGACGTATATAAGGCCCGCTCTCACAATAGCGTGATCGTCTGCAATTAAAATATTCATAGGTTGGGTAAAAACCGCAGTACTCAAAAAAAGCAGTTAAGTACAGATTGGCGGAATTTGGTATTGGTGTATTAATATACAAAGTACGATGGTATTAGTGTAATAAGCAAACCTGTTAGAGCCTTCAAACGTCAATATTATGTTAGCGTGAAGCATCTGATTTTTATACACACAACTTCAGCTTTATAATTTGCGCTTTATTATTTACTGATGATACCTTGGAATTTCGGTTAATTCCGAGTTACAACATTAGGTGTGTCATAAATATACTACAAGCAATAAGTCATTTTACTACAAACGACTACATGATTTGCAATCACCTTTGCAGCCGATAACCAATATAATTATCCATTTTTTATGAAAAACAAAATAATGTCGCTGGTAGCGTTGCTCGGTACGGGTCTTGCCGTGTCTTCGTCTTACGCACAAACTACCAATTTGTATTCCACTGTTGGCGGAACCATTTGGAACGACAATCTCCCTTCTGATGGCATTCGCCAGTCAGGTGAAGCAGGTGTTGCAGGCATTCTTGTAAGCTTGTACAATGCTGGTAACGATAGATTGATTAGTGCAGCAGTGTCTGGACCCAATGGTGCTTATGTCCTAGAAAATTATAAAGGCACAGGTTCGTACTATATTAGATTTGACCTTCCATATGACGGTTATTCCATAGTACAGGAAAGAGCAGGTTCTGACAACCTTATTAACAGTTCGGCTGATGCCAACTCGGCACAAACGGCTAATTTTAATATTAACAGTACAGCAGCTTTGACCAGCTATGGTTTAGGTTTGCAGGCAGTAAACAATACGGTTACCCATTGTCAGTCGAAACTGATGGAACAAACCAATTGGGCACATGCATTTGTGTTGCCAAAAGCACCGGTAACACTTGGTACGCTTACCGGCGTTACCGTATTTGCTAGTGATGCAGTAAGGCATCCTATGATAGGCATTGAAAATACCGGTGGTTTGGTAACGGAAGCATCCCTGGAATTTTCAGGCAGACTAACTATTACCTTGCCTGCACCTGGCGCAGCGTTGGTAACCAATACTGCTTTTGCAGTAGCAGAATCTTTAAGTGCTTATGATGGCAATACCGACTATGCCGGCACATCAGGCTCGTCTTGGTTCAATTACTTTTCTGCAGCCTTTAACGAGCGCAATATTAGTGCTAACAACCAACTTAGCCAATATATTGGCACCGGCGATCTTACCCTGCCTGCCCAAGCCCAGAGTTTTACAGGAATATTAGGCGGCGGCAATCTTGAAAATGTAGTGCAAACGCATGTTGCCGGTGGCGTTTGTGTGGTATACAAATTTGCTGGCGGCATACTTCCCGTGTCGCTTTCTTCCTTCTCTGCCAAGAAAGATAAGCAACAGGCTGAGGTAAATTGGGAAACGGTTGCAGAACTTTATAATAAAGGATTTTACATAGAACGCTCCGCTGATGGCATGCATTTTGAACAATTAGGTTTTGTAGCATCAAAAGCGCAAGATGGCAAAAGTACCAGCAAATTGACCTATAGCTTTACCGATAATAATCCCTTGTATGGTAAAAACATTTATCGCTTACAACAAGTAGACGTTGATGGTATGGTATCCTATTCCAAACAAGCGGTTGTGTTTTTCGATGCAGGCAATTCAGCACTTTCTCTGTATCCAAATCCAGCCAGCCAAACGGTGAGCGTTATAGCAGCATCAACGGAAAAGGTTACTATCTACGACATTATGGGGAAAAGTATAAACGTACCTATTAACAAGCAAGTTGGCACACAAATGCTTGATGTGCGTAGCCTCCCTAATGGTCAATATATCATACATATTACTTCAAATACAGAAACTAAGGTTACCAAGCTAACTATCAAACACTAATTAGATTGGTTCCTGTTTTGGTTGCTGTTTTAGCCCTCTGTTTTACGGAGGGCTTTTTTGATGCATAGTATTCAAGCCCAACATTCTTAAACACACCAAATAATACTTGTGCTTCTGCTGGCTAAAGCGCACTATCGCCCATCTTGATTAGGAAGCAACAGTACAAAAGTAGTTCCGTTTTTCAATTCACTTTCTACATGCAAACTTGCTTTAAGTAACAACAAAATGTCTCTAACCATTTTCATACCAAGGCCCATTTTTTCATGTGTTACCCCATCCTGGAGCAACAGGAATGTTTGCAGATGAGACAGCATTTCTTGCTCCATACCACGGCCTGTATCAGCGATGGTTATTTGGGTTGTGCGCCCATCAACTGAAGCCTGAAAATGTATCTTTCCTTCGCTGGTATTTTTAATAGCATTGTCGATAAGGTTGTGTAATAATATTTCCAACAGGTGAACATGTACCCGTACAATTATGGAAGGATCAATGCTATTCACAAATTCATTTTTCTTTTCTGCCATAGCATTCCTAAATATGCCTTTAAGATTTCTTACCAGACTGTGGAGCGCCACTTCCTGCACACTAACAGCATCGGCGTGTATACGCGACTTCATATACTTAATCAGCATATCGGCATAATCGTAAATGCGTTTTGATCCCTCATGAACCCGCTCTATTTCGTCATCGTCTATGTATTCTTTATTCTTACTTTTACGCACCAGGTATTTGGTAGCTATGGTCAGGTAGCGTAAAGGTGTATGGATATCATGCGCAATACTCTCATTAAGTCGCTTTTGATAATTCAACTCTTGTTCCAATATACTTTCTGACTTTTCAAGACGACCCACAATATTACTCAGGTCTGATGTTCGAAGGCTAACCATGTTTTGTAGTACTATGGTTTTATGCCTTAAATAGCGCAACCTGAAATGCACCAACAACCAGAATAATATTGCTACAAGAACAAGACCGCCCATTTTGGCCGCAGCGGTTTCCCACCAAGCAACAGGAACCACAATGACAAAGGTTTTCTCCGTATAATTGTTTGCGTGGTAACCTGCCATCTTGCGTATGGAGATTACATTTTGACCCGCCGGCAGTGCTGTAAATACCAAGTAAGGATTTTCTAACTTCAGCCACTCTTTATTGTCATTGCCATTACTGATCTTATACTCATAACGTATATTGTTTTGGTTGCCGAAATAGGGCGAAACAATCTTGGCGCTGATACGTTTAGGCTTGAACTGCAATACAAGCGTATCTTCAAATGCAACACCTTTTTGATCTATCATCAATTCATCGACAACAATAGCCTTATCCGGCAACTCGTCTTTCACTGCATCAGGATCAAACGTAACCACACCATTCATAGATGAAAAAGCCAGGATACCATTGTTTAAGATAGTACCTACCTGATTGCTGCCGCCATTAAATTCATTGGTATGGAAGCCTGAAGTCTTATTGAATTGCTGAAAGAATATATCAGTAGATGTACCAGCAGCGTAGCGAAGCAAATCACCTTTAAGTATTTTAAACAAACCGTTATTGGTACTTAGCCAGAAGAAACCTTTCCGGTCTTCCAATACACGATGAACAGAGTTCATATTCGCATTATTATCAAGACGAAAGTGCGTAACCTTATTGTTTAAACTCAGGAATAAGCCATCTTCGTACGTACAAATCCAAACCTCTCCTCTCTTAGGAATGTAAATACTACGAACAATTTTATTGTCCAGTTCAGGTATTGTTACTGCTTTTGCGGATGCTATATCAATACGATAGAGATGCCCATCTGTACCCGCCCAAAGTGCATCCTTCCCCTCAATGCTTACACTTAGAATATGCTCATCAATTGCCAGGAATAGTTCTGGTGTTGCATTTGACTTTTCTGGCTCCATCCTATATAGCCCTTTCTTATGCGTCCCTATCCAAATGATACCATCTGGCCCCTCGGTCAAAGAATAGATATTGGGCACATGCCAACGTCTGAGCACAGTTCCCAGGTCGCTCGATCGCTGGTAAAGCCAATCGGAACTTGCCGTCCAAAACGTTCCATCCCGGCTTCTTATTATTGCATTGCCAAACCCGTTTCGGGTATTTTTCAAGTCTGTAAAAATTCTAGGCGATGTGTTGTCTGAGAATAGCTGCACACCTCTCCCCGACAGTAGGCTGTTAGGACCAAAAGGTATTATTTCATAAAATACATTATTCACCCCTTCCACATTATTTACGGTGCGGACTTCGAAACGCTGGCGTTTGAAAATATACAGACCATTGTAGGCGCTACCTAAATAAAGCTTCTCTGCTTTATGGTCGTAATAGCCTGAAATGATCTGCTCCTTGTCAAAGTCAATACCGGTCAATAAAAGTTTGGTATCCCAATCTCCAGATGGAGTCACCCTTACCTCATAAAAATGCTGATCGGCATAAATAAATATACTGCCTGTTACGGTATTGCCACATAATACCCATTTTTTTATTGGAGCTTGTTTAAGAATATCGCCACGCAACTGTACCGATGTTAAACCCGATACGCTTGCACGCTTTATGGTGGCGTATGGCTTGGTAGGAAAAAGAAATACACTACCATCTTTAGTAAAGGTCGAAAAAACATTAAGCGGTTCGCCCAACTCTTGTCTTGCAATTTCTCGATTGCTTCTGTACCAAATAATCAGACCTTTATCGATTAGCAAAACCGATTCCTGTTTATTAATATTTTGCTGTAAGCTATCACGACCATAAATATCGACAAACGTGCCCGATCGCCAGGTAGTAGATACCACAGACTGATTGCTCATCTGCGGTATCACCATTTTAAAACGATCTGCTACTGATGACTTGTCCAGCACCGCCCTACCACCGCTGAGCAGCAACATCTCCCAGCTATCACTAAAAGCGTAAACCTTACCATCTATGTAGTTTCTTTCAATGCTGACAATGCGGCTTGTTTTAATGCCTGTATTGCGTTTATTGAAAAGCTTAAACTCATTACCATCAAAACGTACAACACCGCTTTCTGTTGCGAGCCATATAAACCCAACATCATCTATAGCAATCGATTTTACACTATTTTGAGGGAGACCATTTTCGTTAGTGTAGTGCGTAAGTGCATAGCTAACGGAATCTTTACTGTCGCCTGCTGAAACAATAAACCCTGTATTCAGGAGTAATACTAACAGCAGGTTAAAGGCAAATGGCCTGACTCTAGATGTAATCATAATTTTATTGGTCGGCTATGGCGGATAAGCATGGTCAAAAACAACGCCTGTAGGAGACCTGGTTAAACAGGCATTTTACAAGGACAAGTTTTGCCTGTGCGAAACGTTTTAGAAGCGTTTATAACGGCCAAAGTTATTGATACGCAATCACATTTATTAAGCGACATATGCTTCCCCTTTGCTAGGACACAGTTCAGCCACACTGCTTATGCTACGCTCTATTTCCCTATGCTGTATCACCAGTGTTACGAATATTTCCCTTATTTATAATAGTGATTAAATCTGCTACATTATCAATACCTAACTTCTCGAACACGCGTCGTTTGTAGGTACTCACCGAGGAAACGTGAATGTTTAATAAATTACTGATTTCTTTTAGCGTCTTTCCCTTCCCAACAAGACCGGCTACGTCCAATTCCCTAGACGACAAACTAGATAAAGGATGCGCGGGTGTTTCTTCTTTATCGGCAAGCAAATGTTGCTGCAAATTGGAACTAAAATAAGTACGGTTTGCAATAACCATTCTTATTGCTTTAATCATTTCTTCTTCTGTACTCTCCTTATGTAAATAGCCGTGGGCACCTGCTTTTAAGTACCGCAATCCGTATATATCTTCACTATATGCAGAGAACATAAGTATACGTACGGCTGGTGCAATAGTTTTGATAGTAGTTATGATTTCAGCATGGTCAAATCCAGGCATATTGATATCGCAGATAATCAAATCCACATCGTGCTGACGCAATATATTTTCCATGTATTCTGCATTGCTTGCTTCATAAATATTAGGATTGCTGATTTGACTTTTTATTATAAATATTAGCCCCGTGCGAACAATTGAATGATCGTCTGCAATCAAAATATTCATTGTTTTGGTGGATT